>ENA-UENX01000556-UENX01000556.1-marine-metagenome-genome-assembly--contig:-NODE-556-length-12992-cov-3.348484_pt1 | contig 12992 bp, 7 predicted proteins | sample MGYA00237875_ERZ529327 | MGnify/ENA primary metagenome ERZ529327 (study PRJEB26372, sample SAMN05368347) | marine metagenome | biome: cultured habitat; feature: ocean water; material: water; isolation...
ATTCAAGGCTTTAGGTCGCAGTCCAGATGAATAAGTTTAAATCAGTTCCATGTTTAAATTTCAGTAATCGGTCTGCGATTGTCCTCTTTTGCTGATACTGCGTTGGCTAAAGCGCCTTGATAGCTATGGCTATCCTCCACTTCAGTCGCCTTGTCTCAGATAAAAATTGATCCTTCTCTACTCAAAGACCGAAACTTAAACATGCTCTAAAGACCAAAGGCCTCCTTCATTTTGTCGTAGATGGCGGTGTTTTCATAGGTCCCACCGAACAATTCCGCTCCTGGTCCATAAGCAAAAACCGGGATCAAGGTAGCCGTGTGATAATCGGAAGTGAATCCAGCAATGATCTTGTCCATTGTAGAACCTGGATTAATTGAATAGCCCCCCGTTTCGTGGTCGGCTGTGACAATTACTAAGGTTTCGCCATCTTCTTCTGCAAACTTCAAAATATTCCCAATGGTTGCATCGAAGTCTAACATTTCGGTGATAATATACTCCGAGTTGTTGTTGTGACCACCCCAATCAATCTGTGCTCCCTCAATCATTAGGAAAAATCCTTTTTCACTGCGTTTATCTAAAAAATTGGCAGCAGCACGGGCAGCACCGGGTAAGTAATTCCGGCCTTGTCTTACGGTTTTGGGATCAGTCTCAGCAGTGAAGTAAACGAACTTCTTATCAAAGTCGAGCACCGTTTCTTCAAATGTTTCAATATGGAAATCCGAAACGGCATAGTTTTCCTCTTTCATTTCCTGAATCAGGTTGCGACGATCCGTACGCTTGTAAAAATACTTCCGCCCTCCACCAATCAGTAGGTCTACCCCGGAAGCAGCGTAATCCAAAGCAATCTCCTGAAAATTATTCCGGGAAACATTATGAGCCAAAAAGGCAGCAGGCGTAGCGTGAACGATGGTCGAAGTAGTGACCATTCCAGTCGCCAAGCCGGATTGCTTAGCTTGTTCTAGGATGGTGGGTACTGGTACAGAATCTGGCTTGACGGCGATGGCACCATTATAGGTCTTCACTCCAGCAGCAAATGCAGTAGCCCCAGCAGCAGAATCCGTGATTAAATTATTAGAAGAATAGGGTTTGTGCAAGCCCACTATTGGGAACTCCTCCAATTGTAGCTTATTCCCGTTGCGGTACATCCCAGCAGTGATCTGCGTCAGTCCCATCCCATCTCCGATCATCAGTATGATGTTCCGAGGTCGTTCCTTCAGGACGGGTTTGACTAATGGTTCGAACTTGCTTTCAATCGGTGCCGTGGGTTTAGTATTACAGGCTACCAATAAAAAACTAAGCAAGAAAATCGGCTGAATAAATCGTCGCATCACATTAACATATATCTTTTACCAGGTAGTGATCGGATCAGGCCCTTGAACTCGAGGTTGAGTAAAACTGCGGCCATGCAACTACCTGTCATTCTACTCTCATAGGTGAGCTTATCAATACCGGCTCCCTCATTTTGGCGTAGTAAATCTACAACTAATTTTTCATCTGAGGACAATTCAGAGAAGAGTTGTTGTTGGACACCAACGGCAATCGATTCTTCCTCCCACCCCATAATGTAAGCCAAGTCTTCTGCTCGTTCGATCAGGGCGGCTCGATGACTTTTAATCAAATAATTACCCCCATGGGCGTGAGGGTCCTTGACTCTACCCGGAAATGCAAATACATCTTTATTGTAGTCATTGGCAAACTGAGCGGTAATCATGGATCCGCCTTCTTTTCCTGTTTCTACCACCACAAGAGCATCACAAAGTCCAGCTACGATGCGATTTCTCATGGGAAAATGCTCCCGCTTTGGGCCAATGTGGCTTGGATACTCGGTAAGCAAACCGCCTTCCTTTATCATCCGCCTTGCAACTTGACGATGAGATGCCGGATATATCTGGCCCAATCCGTGAGCCAATACCCCAATGGTTGGTATATTCAATTGCAAGCTCTTCCGGTGTGCACAGACATCAACACCATAAGCCAATCCGCTAATGGTAATTACCTGGTAGGCTTGTAGACCTTCGATCAATTCTTCACAGATGTGAAGGCCGTACGGGCTTGGCTTTCTGGTGCCAATGATAGCCACCATCCGTAGCGCATTCAGGTCTTGTGTGCCTTGATAATACAGCAGTAATGGACTATCGGTATAAGGTCGTAAACGCTCGGGGTAATCTTTGTCCAGATAAAAAATGGGGCGTATACCTTCTCTTTCCAGCACATGGAGTTCCTGCTCAGCCATCTCTAGTGCTCTAGAGTGTAGGATTTGATCGGCCAGCACCTCTCCTACCCCAGGGACATAGCACAGCTCTTTCTTGCGCGCCCGGAAAACAGCCTCTAATCCTCCACAATAAGAGATCAAATTACGGGCAGTAATGGCTCCGACCCTGGGAATCATAGTCATGGCCACTTTGTACAAATCATCTTGTTCCATTGTTCCTTTCTTTTAGCCTATCCAGATGCTAAGCAGCGCCATACGCTCGTTAAAGCCCATAAAATATCGGCATACGTAGACGGCTGATCTACAAACGGGTCAAGTAAAAAACCTGCTCTTTGACTTAAGAAAGGGATACAAATACGCTGGAATTACGACATGAAATTCTCTGAATTGAGGATATTACCGATGAAAGCGCGCAGGTTGAATTTGTCGATTTTTTTCTGACTCTCTGCAATTTATAGCTATTTTTGAACAAACACAAACATTTTCCCTATGGCAAAAAAAGCCTCCTTATTGCCAAAGATCGAAGTACTGATACTAGCGATTTTCTTCTTCAGCTTTGTGGTGTGGATGGTGCCGAAATGTGCCGCCACTAAGGCTGAATATCAAGAAGCCGAAGCGGTTGAAGCAGCCGAAGATGCGCTCCTACAAGAGGATAGTACTGGGCAAGCAGATTCCGCTAACCTCATCCCGGCCCCTGCATCTACCTCCATTCCTACGCCTGTACAGCGCAGACGTCCCATTCCCGGGAGGCCTCAGATAGAACAGGTCACGCCACTCTATGTAACACTCGAAAACCTTAACATGCGCTCCGAACCCAGAGTGGGTGCCAAAATCCTAGATCGTCTATCACTATATGAGGAAGTCGTTTTCCTGAATGAGGTTACAGATAGTACAGAGGAAATCAATCTCGGTAAAATCGTGGCCAATGAGCCCTGGATTAAAGTGCGGAACAAAAAAGGACAGGAGGGCTGGGTCTACGGCGCTGGGGTGCACTACTACAAGATCAAATTGGAAGTGGAGTAGGGAGAATTCATCCTTCATTCTGATAAAGACCAAAGCTATTCTAATTAAAACAAATGCAAAGAGGATCAAAGCCTGATCCAAACTGGTATGTTGAAATAGAAATCAGGTAATGGTTTCAAAGGCCGGAAAATCCGATTTATAAACTCATTACCTGATTACGATATCTTGTCTTCTATTAAATCTCTTCTTTCCCCAGTCGCTTATGAATCTCGTTCACCTTCATTAAGGCTGCTGAGCCATACCAGGGATGCAATTCCATCACCAATCTTCCTTGCTGAATAGCTGGATCTGTTTCTGTTAAGGCTTTCGCCTCTTCGATGGTACTTACATTGAAGATGTAAATGCCACGTAATTCACCCCCATCTAGAAAAGGGCCAGCTAAGGAGAGTTTTCCTTCTTCGGCGAGTCTGCCGATATTATCGAGATGAGCTCGCTGCAAGGCCGCAGCTTCGGTTGAGTCTTGACTACGATTGGGGCCAGCCTTGAGAAAAGCCATTACATATTGCCGCATCCCATACGGATCAGCTCCTAAGGATTCCGCCAGTTCGGCATCGTATCCAATTTCTTCGGCTTTTGCTTCGGTGGTTTCCGCGGTGGTTTGGGTCTCTGTCGGTGCAGTAGGTTGACAGGCGTAAATCAAACCCGTACATAGGACCAAGAATAGTAGTTTTTTCATTTGTTTACTATTTTCTGTTTGTTTCTATTGATGTGACTATCTGGGATTCATTTCATCAAATCCTGTGCCAGCAGCCTTTATCTTCCTTGGAAGGAATAAACTGCTGGCTATAATAGTTCCATTATAAAAATAAACAAAAAAGTTAAACTAGACACAAATTAGTGTCACCTTGGCACTATTCCCCTCTATATTTGTCGAGTATCGCATTGATCAAGGCTGAAATGCTTATTGTTTGACAACTCTGGCGCTAAGGACGCCTTGCTTTGACTGAATGCGCAACCAGTACACTCCAGCGGGTAGGGCCCCGAAGTCTAATGTGCGCTGTTGCTCTATTATTTGAAGACTATTGATCCATTTACCTTGACTGTCAAACAGATTGACAGTTACCGGTAGATCTCCCTTCCAACGCCAATGGAGTTGCCCCCTTGTCGGATTGGGGAAAAGCTCCACCAAGTCTTCCAGACCAGGTTCCGACGAGGAAGTGACTTCTATTCGGACCTCTAATTGATCTTGGCAACCATTATCATCCGTAACCCGTACCTCATACACGCCTGGCAATAGATCAAATACATCTTCAGAAGTCTCTCCATTTGACCACATGTACTCATATGGACCAATTCCTCCTTCTACAGAAAGATTGATGAACCAAAACTCCTGATATTGTCCACTTTGATAGCTCAATTGGATAGGTTCAGGTTCGAAAAGGGTGAAGGCCTTAGTCGTAGCACAAAGTTTCTGATCCACGACCGTCACGATATAGCTACCAGCCATCAAGCTATCTTGATCCTTTTCAAAGGAACCATTGGACCAAGCATAAACCAGCTCTCCCGAGCCTCCAATAACGGTTAAGGCTATTTCTCCATCTGGTTCCCCGTAGCAATCGGCATGGCCCAGATCTCCTAACACAATCGGGCCAGCCAAATCCTCGACTACAGCAGATTCGGTCATCATACAGCCGTTAGCATCCTCCACACTCACAGCATACATGCCCGCTGCTAGATTTCCTACTAACCAGCTGGAATCCCCTGTATTCCAAGCATACTGATAAGGTGCTGTACCGCCATAAGGCTGAACGGCCACTACACCATTTCGGTTTTGACAGGTTTCCGGGATGACTTCAATGGTGCTCAGAATGGGATCTGGTTCCTCCAATAGCACACTGGTGGCAAAAGTGCACTGCATCGAGTCCTGTACAAGGACGACATGCTCGCCTGCTGCTACATTAGTAAAGGTGCTATCTGGCTGGAAATTTGGACTATTGAGCGCATACAAGAAAGGGCCTGGCCCTCCGGTAACACTCACTGTCACTACCCCATCGGAGCCATCGAAGCAGCTTACATCCGAACCTAAAGCCGAAATTTGAGGCGGCGGCGGCTCTTCCATACTGAAATCATAGGCAAAAACACAGTCTAAGTCATCTTGGACATAGAGCGTGTAGTCGCCAGCCGTTAGGTTACTGTAGCTTGTGTCCTGGCTAAAGTTTTCGCCATCAAGGGTGTAACTGTATTGTACTTCCCCACCTCCCAACACAGAAAAACTCACTTTTCCATCCATACCTCCCGAACAAGTGACCGGCTGTATCTGCAGTTCCAACACCGGTGCTTCTGCTTCCGCCATACTTGTATCCACGGTATAAATGCAGTTACCCGGAACCTTCAAGACGTAGATTCGGAAATCTCCGGCCGGCCATTCCGTAGTCAGCGTATCCCCCCGGAACCAGTTGAGGCTATCCAAGGAATAGAAGAGAGAACCTTCGAAGAGCTTGCCGGATTCGATGATGACAATCCCGGAACTATCCCCGGGGCAGGTTGGGGTAAGATCAATCCATAGCGGCGGTGCAGCAGCATTTTCGACAGCAAACTGAATCGAGTCCTGGCATCCCTTTTCATCTTCCACAAAAGCCACGTAGTCTCCTGCTGGTAGGTTATCAAAAAGGTTTGAGGTCTGTGTCGTAATACTATTGTTCAATCTGTACTCATAGTTGGCATTCCCTCCTTCGGTTACCAGCAATACTTCTCCATCGCTATTGCCCCCACAACTCGCCTCCGACGTCAATGCCTCTACTTCTAATTCTTCTGGCTGGTCAATCACAGCCGCTTCGTCTAGCTGCAAAGCACAGCTTTCTCCGAAGCGGGCAAAAACGTCGTAACGGCCAGCTGTCAGACCACTAAAAGTCCCATTGACCGGAGCTACATCCGTCACGTTATTAATGGAAAAACCAACCAGATCTGTACTTCCCGCAGAAATTACTCTCAACTCCGCATTATTTTCACCAAAACAGCTGGGCTGTTGAATGCTATAATTAACAGCGGGGCGAATATATTGATCCTCTGGAATGGTAACCTTTCGCTCCAGCATACAACCGTATTGGTCCACGATCTGAATTTTGTACTCCTGCCCGCCCTGTAAAGCAATAAAACTCCCATCGGTTTGAAAAGGCTCGCCGTTAATGGAAAACTTGTACTCTCCTCCCCCACCCGTCACGTTAATTAGGCGAATTTGGCCATCCCCCTCGCAGCGATCTGGGATAGAGTCTACTTTCTCTACTTGGATGGGGTCCAATACCTTCGCAAAAATAGATCGTCTAGTCATACAACCATTAGAGTCTTCGATATTGACACCAATGATCGTGGTTTCCGTTATCTCTAGCTCTGTTGGACAGACATCGCAGGCATAGTCAATTCCATCTCCAAAATTTGAAATACCTGTTATGCTGTACGCTCCGCTGCCACCACTAACCCCCTGCAGAAAATTGATCACACCACCCGGATGACAAAACACGACTTCTAAAGGAGGGGCAATGATGGGATTCGAGTAAGCCAACTCTACTCTGACGGTATCTGTACAATTGGTGTTCGCTAATTCGATTAGGTAAATACCTGGACCTAAATTGGGAGCCTCGCCATCGACAGGTGTAGTAGCGTTGAGGAATTCAACGGTGAGATCATCGGTAGCACCGTTGTTGTTGATCAGGATCGTTCCATCATCAACGCCCTGGCAGCTTGGGTGGACTACCTCGATTTCCACATCAAAATCGCAATCCGTTGGCACCACTCCCACATTTTGCGCCTCCATGCTGTAGGTCAGAAAAAGAAAAAGCAGCCCAAGCATGGCCTGACCAGACCATACCCGGAACTGCTTTATATGAGGTGTTTTTGGGATGACAACTTGTTTGCTAATGGGATTACGTTTGTTTTCAGTCCGATTGTTCATGCTTACTATTATTCATTGGGATTCTTATGTAAATTAGGAAAAATGCCTTATTTAGGAAACTCAAATTTGCTCAAAACGTAGGAGTCCAAGTATGAAGACGGCCTCAGATGACCTATTCCAATTGATCAAATCTTTAAGCAAACAGGAGAAACGTTACTTCAAATTGCATGCTGGCCGCCATGTAATTGGCCAGCAGAATAAGTACGTAATACTCTTCGATGCGATCGAAAAACAGCAACAGTACGACGAGGCACAACTAAAGGAGGTATTCAAGAATGAAGCCTTTACTAGGCAATTCCACGTCGTCAAGAATTACCTATATCACCTCATCCTGGATAGCCTACGTAATTATCACGAAAGTAAATCCGGTGATAAATTCTACAGCTGGATGCGCAACGCCCGTTTGCTATTTGACAAGGGCCTTTACGGGCAAAGTACCAAGGCTTTACAAAAGGCTCAAAAGCTAGCTCAGAACGACGAGAACTTCTTGCAACTACTCGAAGTCTATCGGTGGAAACACCAGATGATGCACAGTCAGAACCAGTTCGATGCCTTGGAAGTTTATGTCAACCAGGGGATTGAAGAAGAATTTGAGGTACTCGAAAAATATCGCACCTTACTGGAATTTCAAGCTTTAAATGATCGGGTGTTCATCCCGTACTGGCGAACCGGAGCCATCCGGAATGAAGAAGAAAAACAAGCGCTTGAAGCACTCTTTGAGCGACCGATTTTCCAATCGGAAGCTGCCGCTTCTTCTTTCCATGCTCGCTATTATTATTTCAATGCTCGCTTCTCTTTTCATCACCTCATTGGACAGGCTGAAGAAAGCTATCTGCACATTCGAGAATTGGTTCAAACCTTCGAAGCCCTGCCTCCCAAGCAGCTGAAAGGTCGACTCGTTCGGAACTATGTCAGTGCCATTATCAATTTGTACATCGTGCAGCAACAGTTGCGGCGATTTGATGAGATCCCGGCGACTATTCAACAATTAAGACGTATACCGACCGATTCTAAAGAACAAGAGCAAAAACTCTTTATACGCAGTATCAATCTCGAAACAGATTTCTATATCAGTACCGGCCAGTTTCGGATTGGCGTAGAACAAATCACCCCTGCATTGAGCGACCTGAGTACTCGTTTGAAAAAAAGCAACCGCCAGCAGAGGCTAGGGCTTTTTTACAACTTGGCCTATCTACATTTTGGAGCCAAGCTTTATGATGAGGCCCTGGATTGGATTAACCAATTGCTGAACGACCCCGAGGTAAAAACTAGAGCAGACATTCAATGCTTTGGCCGACTCTTGAATTTGGTGATACATTATGAGCTGGGCAACGATCAACTCTTGGAATACATTGGCAAATCCACCTATCGTTTCCTCTCTAACCGCAAGCGACTTTTCAAAGTAGAATCCACCATGTTAAAGTTGATGCGGCGATATCCAAAATGGCTTACACGAGAAGCTAGTATTCAAGGCTTTTCTACGCTTCTTCAAGAACTTAAGGAATTGCAATCGGATGAGTTCGAACGTAAGGCCTTCGATTACTTCAACTTTATCGCTTGGATGGAAAGCAAAATTAGCTCCGACTCATTTGAATCCATTGTGCAAAAAAAGGGGGCTGAGCCATAGTAGGCTCAGCCAACAATGCAGGTCGTAAACCTAAACGGTTTTTAAGGAAAATAGGGATTATGCAATTTCAAGATCAACTATGGAACAATCACACGATGTGTTTCCACTTTAGCGTTGTATTCCAATTGGATGAAGTACACTCCAGCAGCTAGCCCATCGAGTTGAAGTTCACTCAATTGATCAGACAATTGGACCCGACGAACTAATTGTCCCATACTGTCGCTCAATCGCAACATAGCAGGCTGATTCAATTGCTGTGGAAATCGAATGTTTACGAGATCAGAACTAACCGTTGGAAAGACCTGTACCTCAAACTGCTCAGTGACCGGCGAAAGGATAGCCAATGCGGCCTGCGCGCGCTCAGGATCAAAGAGTCGCTGATCTTGCAGCAGACCGACCGGCAATTGGCTAATGAAAACGTGACCATAAATTTTGAATTCGGCAGTTGTAGAATAAACTACATCACCATTTGCGCAAATTATCTCCGCTCGTACTTGTACAATACGATCAGAACCAGCGTATAAAGGAGGGGTGTGATAGCTTGCTGAGTTGGCCCCTGGAATAGATAACCAGTCCATATCTCTAGTTCGGAATTGCCATTGTATCTGATCACCATAGTAATCTTCAAGGTAGAAAGTAGTGGAAGACCCTGAGCGAATAGCTCTTGGATTAACGATAGCTCGTCCGCCTCGACAAACCGGCTCGTCAATGAAAAATACATCGGTAGAACTGCAACCTGCGGCATCCTTTACCTCCACCCAATAGGTACTAGGAGATAAATCTTCTACACAGTTCTCTGAACCAATCAGATCACTAGTTGCCAGATCATACCAAGCGTAACTATACGGTTCGGTACCATTTAATACCTCAATACAAGCGTAGCTACCATAGGGATCAAAGTCAAGGGAAGTCGCCAATCCTTCTCCCCCGGGAACCACCGCTTCGATCATGGCCGTACATTCGTTCTGGTCAATGATCGTGATCGGATACACCCCAGCAGCCAAGCCCTCCAATAAGACTTCATCTCCTTCTAACAACTCACTCACTCCATCCCAACGAACCAAGGTGTACGGTGGAACTCCTCCGTTAATTTTCATCTTGATTCTTCCGTCAGCTTCTCCATTGCAACTGGCAGGTTCCACGCCATATTCAATCTGTAGACCATTTGCAGGAGGAATATTTACTCGTAAAAGATCATAACAGCGGTTAGCATCTAGTACGAGCACCAAGTAGTGACCTTCGGGAATATCTCTTGCGCAATAGGCGCTAAGATCGTTGGTATTTGGATCAAATCGCATCAAGTCTGTCGGTTGGGCAACCTCAATCCGAGGATTACCATCCGCATCAAAGACTACCTCTGGTTCTACTGTTAGAATCGGATCCCAAGTCCAGACAAATAAACGGTAAGGCCGGGTGCCTCCTTCTACAAACAAACAACCATCTACGGTTTCACTACAGGGAGGGCTGATGATTTCGAAACGGGCTTCTAAGCCATCAGCAGCGGGCACATAGGCCTCCGTTTTCCCTTCGCAGCCCGTCGCGCTGGTTACCTTGATCACATAATCTCCGGCACTTAATCCTTCAAAAACGAATTGATTGTCATCCGTTGTAAAAACGTCTCCATTGCTTAATTCTAGGTTATAAGGAGGGGCTCCACCTTCAATTTTCAAGTAGATTTTACCATCTGCTCCTCCATGACAGCTTGCCGCTTGTACGTCGGTGCGCAAGTGCAACTCACCAGCAGCTGGGATATGAACTCGAATCAATTTATAACAACGATTGGCATCTACCACTAAGACCAGATAGTGGCCAGCAGGAATATCTTCAGCGCATCTGCGATAAACATTGGTCGTATTAGGACCAAAGTTCATTTGATCCGTTGGTTCAGCACCGTCAATTCTAGGGTTTCCCGCATCATCGAAGACCACATGCGGTTCAACATCGATGGCTGAATTCCAACGCCAAACCCATATGTTATATGGATGAGTACCACCGTAAACGGTGAGACAACCGTCCACTCCATCTGAACAGGAAGGACTGGTAATTTCAAAATTAGCTTGAATCTCCGTAGGCTGTCCTACTACCACTTCCGTTCTAGCACTACAGCCCTGTCGATCTTCTACTTTAATCCTGTAGATTCCGGCTGTCAAATCGTCAAAACGAATTCGATTACCGTCGATAATTCGGTATTCATTGGGGCTGATGGCGATCGCATAGGGAGGTACTCCGCCTTGAATTTCTAATTCTATGCTACCGTCAGCATTGCCGTAGCAACGGGCATCCTGAACTTGTGTACGCAGTTGTAGGCCCGTGCCAGCAGGTGTTTGCATGCGAATCACATCCCAGCAGCCATTAGCATCAATTACCACTATTACATAATAACCGGGAACCAAATTATCTACACAACGACGATAATCAGTTGGGCTGGTGGCAGGGCCAAAGGGGATATTTCGGTTGGCCGGTCCCCCATCAGCAAGAGGCTCTCCACTATCCGCAATTGTAATTTGAGGTTCTGCAAAAGGAGCAGTCGGCCAATACCACGCAAAAATACGGTAAGGCTGTTCACCTCCTTGGACAGTCAAGCAACCGCCAAGCCCATCTGTACAAGCATTTCCATTGAATTCGAACTTGGCTTCTACCGCATCGCTCGGCGCAATTTCGAATCGCTCCACTAGGGCACAACCGTTCGCATCAACCGTCCGTAACTCATAGACACCCGGCTGTAGTCCCTCAAAACAACCATCATTTCCAATGATGGCTTCGTCCGTTATGGAAGGATAAACGGTAGTAGCAAACGGCCCTTCACCTCCATCAATCTTAAAGCAAATGGAGCCTCCATCTGGATCATTACAAGTACCTGAATCCACTTCAACTACTCGATCAAATCCAGGATTAGCGTCGATCTCCACTCGTTTCCATTGATAACAGAAATGCAGATCTACAACAAAGATGTAATATATACCATTAGCTACATCCTCGGCACAAAAAGCAGGGCCGTCAGTAGTGGTTGGATCATAGGGGATTCCTAAAGTTGGATCTAGGTCTGACCAGTCTGTGATGGTTCCGTTCGAACTCTCCGCATAGAGGTCTGGGACCTGATCAAAGACCCAAATGTAATACGGAGCGCTGCCTCCTGAGACATAGACGCAGCCATCTGGAGGACCACATTCAGGTTGTTCCAGTCGTACATCTATTGTGATGGGCTCTGGTTCACGAATCACCCAAGCTCCAATTCCAACACAGGCATCATCAGTCGTAGAGATAGAGACGCTATAAACTCCGGCTTCCAGGCCTTCGATATCCTCAGTATCGGCTGTGAATCCATTTGGTCCCTCCCAATCAAAATATAAGGGTGCTAGATCAATTTCTATTTGGAGATCAATTGCTCCATCGGCAGCTCCGTGACAACTAATGTGCTGTTCCACCGCCGGTACGTAGTAGTCAATTGCCGGCACTTCTATCTTTAATTCGGCAACGCATTCCTCTTCATCCTCTACCTTTAGGGTATAGTTTCCAGGCTCAAGATTCTGGAAGCAGACTTCCAGTTCTTCAGTGGGTGTGGGATTGGAGTTGTCATTTAAGAATCGAATATGGTAAGGGGGGGTGCCTCCCGCAATTTGAATACACACTTCTGCTCCATCACAGGTTTGTGAGAAGGAGGTAGTTGCAACTTCTAAATCGCAAGTAGTTAAAATGGATGAAGTGGGTAAATGGATCAATTGTCCGTTCATGAGACTTGGGAGGCTGGACAATAGGCAGCTCCATAAAAAAAGCTTAGTCAGAACACCTTTTACGATAGGTACAAACTTAGACTTCATAGATAGTTTGTTTTTGGGTTTTTAGACATGAGATATTTTATACCCACAAACTTCTCAGAATTCTAAGCGGAAACCAATTCAAGTTGCCGTCATAACGTAGGAGTCCAATTATGACATTTTCATACAAAATGCTGCACTAGTTCCTGAGGAGAACTGCCATGAAAACACCTCTAAGAAGGGATATTTACACTTGAACTAATGAATGGCCAGAGGAGAAGGCTTACTACGGAATGTATAGAGGTAGATGCAAGACACACTTGATACGAGACGCGAGACGAGCCTCGCAAAGGAAGGAGAATTCGCTGGGAACGAATGTTCTGCTATTTCCCTAACTTTTTAGCATAACTGGTTCTCTGACAATTTTTGTGCTGATGAGTCTCACCCTTTGTTAAAAGCTTTGCTCCTATTGTCGCAATACTTCTA
>ENA-UENX01000557-UENX01000557.1-marine-metagenome-genome-assembly--contig:-NODE-557-length-12963-cov-3.444625_pt1 | contig 12963 bp, 7 predicted proteins | sample MGYA00237875_ERZ529327 | MGnify/ENA primary metagenome ERZ529327 (study PRJEB26372, sample SAMN05368347) | marine metagenome | biome: cultured habitat; feature: ocean water; material: water; isolation...
ACCTTACAAAGAAAGGGGTATCGAAACGAATTCGATACCCCTTTTTATTTTTCACCATTCAACTATTCATTGAACGGAATCTTGCTTCGACTTACTTCTTGTCGTCTACTTCTTCGTATTCGACATCTGTAACATCCTCCGCATCATTTCCACCAGCACCAGCTCCTGCGTCACCCGCATTCGCATCAGCCGTAGCTTCAGGTCCTGCACCGCCAGCATTCGCACCTGCCTCTTGAGAAGCTTGGTAGATTTCCTGGCTAGCGGCTTGCCATGCTGTATTTAAGGCTGCACTTGCACTATCAATCTTGTCGATATCTTGTGCTTTATGTGCCTCTTTCAAGTCGTTAAGCGCAGCTTCGATAGGTGCCTTCTTGTCTTCAGGAACCTTGTCTCCGAATTCTTTCAACTGCTTCTCAGTTTGGAAAATTAAAGAGTCCGCAGTGTTGATCTTGTCAACTCTTTCGCGAGCCTGCTTATCGCTATCTGCATTAGCAGCTGCTTCTGCCTTCATCTTTTCGATTTCCTCCTTGGATAAACCAGTAGAAGCTTCGATTCTGATGTTCTGCTCTTTACCGGTGCCTTTATCTTTCGCGGAAACGCTTAAGATACCGTTGGCATCGATATCGAAAGTAACTTCGATTTGAGGCATACCTCTTGGTGAAGGAGGAATTCCATCTAAGATGAATCTACCTACTGAGCGGTTATCCGTCGCCATTGGACGTTCTCCCTGTAGAATATGAATTTCTACTGAAGGTTGATTGTCCGCAGCTGTAGAATAAGTTTTCGCTTTCTTCGTAGGAATGGTAGAGTTAGCTTCAATTACCACATCATAAACACCTCCCATGGTTTCGATACCTAGAGATAATGGTGTCACATCTAGAAGTAATACATCCTGTACATCACCACTCAATACACCGCCTTGGATAGAAGCACCTACAGCTACCACCTCATCAGGGTTTACCCCTTTGTTAGGCTTTTTACCGAAGAACTCTTCCACGGCAGCTTGGATGCGAGGGATACGAGTAGAACCACCTACTAAGATGATTTCGTCGATTTCACTCTTCTCTAAACCAGCATCTTTTATGGCTTCCTGACAAGGAATCAAAGTACGCTCTACTAAGTTATCTGCCAATTGCTCAAACTTCGCACGAGACAATTTAACCACCAAGTGCTTAGGTACACCATCTACTGCAGTGATGTATGGTAGGTTAACTTCTGTTTCAGTAGAAGATGACAATTCGATTTTAGCTTTCTCCGCTGCATCTTTCAGACGCTGAAGCGCCATTGGATCTTTGCGAAGGTCCATTCCTTCCTGATCCTTGAAAGTATCAGCCAACCAGTCGATGATAATATGATCGAAGTCATCACCACCTAAGTGCGTATCACCATTGGTTGATTTCACTTCAAAAACGCCATCACCCAACTCAAGAACAGAGATATCAAATGTACCTCCACCTAAGTCAAATACCGCGATGGTCATATCTTTATTGCGCTTATCCAATCCATAAGCCAAAGCCGCAGCTGTAGGCTCATTGATAATACGCTTAATTGTCAAACCTGCAATCTCACCTGCCTCTTTAGTAGCTTGACGCTGAGAATCATTGAAGTATGCCGGTACAGTAACTACTGCCTCTGTTACTTCCTGTCCCAAAAAGTCTTCAGCTACTTTCTTCATTTTCTGAAGGACCATAGCAGAGATCTCCTGAGGCGTATACAATCGGCCTTCAATATCCACTCTCACTGTATCATTATCTCCCTTAACAGCCTTGTACGCAATTCTTCCTACTTCATTTGAAACCTCGGAAAAGCGCGTTCCCATAAAACGCTTAATAGAAGAGATAGTACGCGTTGGATTGGTAATGGCCTGGCGCTTGGCAGGGTCACCGATCTTCCTTTCTCCATTGTCCATGAAAGCAACAACAGAAGGCGTAGTTCTTCTTCCCTCATCATTGGGAATGACCACAGGTTCATTCCCCTCCATCACAGCTACACAGGAGTTCGTTGTACCCAGGTCAATACCTATAATTTTACCCATGTTATGTTGTATTTTTAGTTAGTTCAAAACGGATTATACGCTTATCCCTATAGCAAGTGATATGCCAATTCAAATTCACTACTTTTTGAATGACAAAACGGCCCATTTGGCCAAAATGGCCTGACAAGAGTTTCGAAATGGCAGCAATGGAGTGACAAAACGGCAGGAATGATCCTTATTGGAACCCCAGATCACGGGTAAACACCCCATTTTGTAAGCTATCTATGGACACGGGGCCAAGTGACAGACCTTCCCGCAGCGCAGTAGCTTTCGAAGAAAAGATGCCACGTCCCTCTGAGAGATTGGTATAGATCGGTACTTCATTCGCACTCGTAATGCCAAGGTTGGCTTGCCCGATCTTGGTCAGCTCCAGAAATTCTTCCCCGGCAGCGACCAATTGGATGTCTATACTATCAAATACCCTAAATCCAGCTGAAAGCACAGGTAGGGCACCTCCTAAAAACTGGAAAAAATCGCCAGATCGCAGGAAGTAACTAACTCGTATACTTTCATCTTCCCGTTCAATAGCTCGATCCAAGGTAAACTCTAGTGTTTTGGGAATCAGGTTCGAAGGTTGATTGGGATCTGATTCTCGATACTGCAACAGAAAACGCAAGTCAAAAAGGCGTGCCGCTGTGGAGACCTCCCAGCCAATCCGTAATTCCGTATTATAGGCCCCAAAATTGATCGGTTCTCGAGGCAAGTTTTCCAGCAACTCTAGATCACCAATGACCGTAGTTTCTGCAGTTACCGGTACTTTGGCATCCCCTCGCTCAATCACTAAGCGAACCTCCTCCTCTGACTTTAGATTCAATGCAGACCGGGTAATTTTATATAGAATGTTCGGTGTATTTGCGAATGGTCCTTCTACACGAGGATAACCTTCTGCTGTACCATCCACTCTGTCCAGCAAAAAGCGTTCTCCCGTGCTAATTTTCTCAATAGCAACAACGACACTTGGATTATAATAAAGTGAATCTGCTATTTGGGCAACTTCTAATGCATTGCCTCCGGGCTCCAAGAAAGCCTTCTCTACTCGGATATAGTGGGCCGTATCTTGGGAAGATAAAAAACCATATACGATGGGAATATCTCTCCATTCCGCTTCAATATCAAAATCTGTGGAACAACTTGCAATAGACAGCATTATCCCTAATAAGGTTACGTATCGGGAGGAATGGTTAAATTCTCGGAATCTGCTAAACAGTTTCAACATATAATGAATAGCTAAAGGTCAATTAGTTTCGAAACAAACGCTAAAGTTCGTGTCAAAATTACGCCCAAAGGTACTAGAATATTGATAGCTTATTTTCTCCTTTTGAGTCAGCTGTCAGACTGGCACCAACAAAACAAAAAGTCTTGCCCCTTTGCATTCCTTTGATAGATTTTGATAACTTACAAGCTGCAAAGCACAATCAGCTAGCAGATAGAATGTTCATCCCCTACGTTTTGCTAAAAACAAAAAATGCAGTCGATAGAATATTCCACCGTCACACTACTTAACTTAGCAACAGTAGCACCTACCAATCCCAACAGGCATATATCTTGTATTTCACAAATTACAATTTTCAGTTCTTATAGACGACTAATTATCAGAAGACTATGTCAGTTCACAAGAAGGAAATAAAACGCATAACCACACATGTCTTGCAGGCCATGAAGGCTAGGGGAGAAAAAATAGCTATGCTTACTGGCTACGACTACTCCATGGCGCGAATACTGGATGCAGCAGGTATTGATATTATTTTGGTAGGAGATTCGGCCTCCAATGTGATGGCTGGCCATGAAACGACCTTACCTATTACGCTGGATCAAATGATCTACCATGCTTCTTCCGTAATCAGAGCCGTGAAGCGTGCATTGGTGGTAGTAGATCTACCTTTTGGACACTATCAAGGCAACTCCAAGGTTGCGTTGGAATCCACCATTAGAATTATGAAAGAGGCTGGAGCGCATGCAGTAAAGCTAGAAGGAGGAAGTGAGATCGCGGAGTCTGTAAAGCGAATATTATCCGCTGGCGTGCCTGTGATGGGACATTTGGGTTTGATTCCCCAATCCATCTATAAATTTGGCACCTACACGGTAAGGGCCAAGGAAGAGGAGGAAGCGAAGAAGCTAATCGAAGATGCATTACTATTGGAAGAGCTGGGATGTTTCGCCATCGTGTTAGAAAAGATTCCTGCCGAACTCACGAAAGAAGTATCTTCTCGCCTCACTATACCTACGATAGGCATTGGCGGTGGCCAGCATGCCGACGGACAAGTATTGGTTACACACGATATGCTTGGTATTACCAAAGACTTTAAACCAAGATTCCTACGTCGATACTTGGAATTATTTGAAACCATTCAAAATGCAATTGGAGATTACATTACAGATGTAAAGGCCGGAGACTTTCCTAATGAAGACGAACAATACTAACCAACCAGTTTTGATCTCTATATGAAAAGAGGAAATCTTAAGCGAATAGCTGTACTTCTGCTCGTCGTATTTACCATCTTGGCTTGGTGGACGTACCATAAGTATGTAACTACCGCCAGGATTCCGGATGACCTAAAAGAATATACCATTCAAATACCCACCGGATCCTCCTTCCAAGAAGTTTCGGCTTTATTGGCGGATAAAGGCATCCTTAAGGAGCCGGAACTGTTTGAAGAACTGGCTGAACGAATGAATTACATCAAGAGTCCAATGCGATCAGGCCAGTATGAAGTGAAGCCCGGCTGGAATACGGTACAATTGATTCGACACTTACGTGCGGGGAAACAACATCCGGTAAAAGTGGTATTAACCAGCCAACGGATGACAGAAAACGTAGCAGCCAAAGTGAGTCGATTCATCGAAGCTGACTCATTGGAAATCTGGCAGCTATTTCAAAACAAGGACTATCTCCAACAAATCGGATACACGGAGGAAACGTTGATGAGTCTCTTTATTCCGAATACTTATGAAGTATTTTGGAATACTAGCCCCAAGAGCTTCATGGATAGGATGATTAAGGAACACGAACGCTTCTGGAAGCAAAAAAGTAGATTGACCAAGGCCAAGGCACTCGATCTAGAACCTTGGGAAGTTTATACGCTAGCTTCCATTGTCGAGAAGGAAACCTTGAAAGACAAAGAAAAACCGAAAATGGCGGGGGTGTATCTAAATCGTTTGGATCAAGATATCCTACTGCAGGCAGATCCAACCTCTGTTTTTGCTAGAAGATCATGAATACCTATTCTTCTGCGCGAAGGGAGATGGCTCCGGCTTGCACAACTTCGCCAAGACCCTATCCGCCCACAATCAAAATGCTAAGATCTACCGAGCTAATTTGCGAAAACGAGGATTGCGGTAAGTCAAGCTACTAATTCGTAGCTCCATCCGAACGTCTAAAACCGATTGATTTCTTATTGAATAGAAAGTCGCTTTTATCCATTTTCAGGCCTTTGACATCCTCAATGGTCAGAATATTAGGTGGGTTTTTATCTCTATCTTCTGGACTAAGCGCTGCTAAACGCAGATTGTGCGCCTTGATAGCTTCCAATACAATAGATCGGACCGATCGAGCATTCCCAAAGTACTTATCACGAAACTTGTAAGTGTAAGTTAGATATTCCTGCAGATGTTCTTCCGCCTCTGGCGTAGGAATAATTTGCTCCTCAGAAAACATCAGTAAGGCAATGCGGTACAATTCCTCTGGCTCATAATCATCAAACTTCAATATCTTATCAAAGCGTGAGCTCAATCCTGGATTAGCCTTCAAGAAAGACTCCATATTATCCGGGTAACCCGCCACAAAGACAAAGAATTGCCCTCTGTGATCTTCCATTCGCTTAAGCAGTGTCTGAATCGCTTCATCTCCAAAGTCTCCGTGCGCACCGATTGATCTCTGCGTAAGTGCATAAGCTTCATCGATGAACAATACTCCACCCATTGCTTCGTCAATCTTCTCAGCCGTTTTGATAGCAGTTTGGCCTACAAAGCCTGCCACTAAGCCTTGACGATCGGTCTCGAGCATATGACCTCGTTCCAAAATACCTAAGGCCTTGTAGATCTTAGTCAGAATGCGCGCTACGGTAGTCTTACCTGTTCCCGGATTGCCAATGAAAACCGTATGCAGGTAGAAGCTACCAAGCACATCACGATTCGTTTCGCGGTAATAACGCACCAAACGTACCATTTCATTGATCTGAGCTTTAACTCGAGCCATTCCGATCAAACGATTAAGCTCATTGAGCGACTCCTCCAGCAACTGTTCATCAACAGGAATATTGGGTAACTCCCTACGTTCTTTGGGCTGAACCTTATCTACATCATGTAATTCGATCACCGAAAGGTTCTCTTTATCCAATTCGCGTGGATTCTCATGCCCCATCACCCGCAAACCTAAGGAGATCTTAGATTTTTCTATCAGATCATAGACAAAACGGGCATTACCGAAAGTCCGATCTCTGGTTCGATAAGCATTGAGAATGTATTCATCTAATCTTGCCTTGGATTCGGGGGTAAGTACAACCTCCTTTTCAGTGCAAGCATAATCGGCAATTTCTGAGAGTTCCTGCGGTAGATAATCATCAAATTCAAAGTACAACTTGAACCGTGATTTCAAACCTGGGTTGGAATTCAGGAAGTTCTTCATCTCTTTTGGATATCCAGCAACAATGACCGCCAGATCCCCAGGTCCATTGGACATTTCCTTCACCAGGATCTCAATAACCTCGCGACCAAAGTCTTTGGAGTCATCATTCGAACGTGCCAGAGAGTAAGCTTCATCGATGAAGAGTACTCCTCCTCTAGCCTTTTCGATGGCTTCCTTTACTTTGGGCGCTGTCTGCCCAATATATTCTCCTACAAGGTCAACTCGATCCACTTCATGCACATGCCCCTTACTGAGTAGCCCCATTTTCTTGTACAAGCGCCCCATCATCCCGCCAACGGTTGTCTTACCCGTTCCAGGATTTCCAATGAAAACCGAATGCACATTTATCTCCTCCTTTTCCTCAAAACCTTTTTCTTTCCTGAGTTGCAGGAACTGAATATATTTGGCGTGATCTCTAACTTGGGATTTGATGGCACTTAGACCAATTAAGGCATCCATCTTGGCCATCAGTTCCTCAAAGGTCTGAGGAATCTCTTCCACGGGGTTCAGCACCACGGGTGTCGTTCGACTTGGCAAAAGTACACCACTCACCCCTTCCACAAAGTCTTCGCTAATCTTGAACGGTATCACCGCCAGCAGCTTGTCCATGAAGACGATCTCAGCAGTGTATCGATCCATGCGCCAAGATCCCTTCACATTCGAGCCCCAACCCGCTGTGATTTTAATCAGGTTATCTTTTTTCTCTACCCGCTGTAATCGAATCACCTGCCCCTTCAACTCCCGCGCATCATTATAGAATTTGGTGAATAGCTCACAATGCCACGATTTATCGGGCATTAGGTTGCGAAGAATGATCTCTACATAAATGTAGCGTGTTTCTTCACAGCTAAACTCCTTATAATAGGTGCGTTCCTCTTCGATTAAATCATCGTAAGGACCTTCATACAATTTAAGGGATTCTACAGCTAGGTAAGGATTAACTTCCGCAGTGGCGGGCTGCCCTGCATCTTCCACATAGAAGTACTTGGAGGCCACCTTTTCTCCTTCTATATAGGCCTCCCAGAAGTAAGTACCCTTTTTCCAAAAGGCTCCTTCGGTCTTATTGCCCCATCCTTCTCGGATGTAAACTATATTATCGTATTTGCTAACTTTTCTTCGGAGTGGTAAAAGGCAAAGCTCTTTCTTGCCTTTCTTTAAGGTGAAGCATCTTAATTCGACCTCTATTTCCCAGTCCTCAACATCAAAGAGTTTATTGTAGAAGGATAATTCTGCATAGATATAAGTGGCTTCGTATCTATCAAAGACCTGCCGATATTTCTTCTTGTTATCTGCCAGCCACTCTGTAGAAGCGTATACCTTTAACTCCTTAAACTTAAAATTCTTAGTACCCGATTGAGGGAACTCAACTGCCATATCTGGTCTCCTTAGCTATTGTTTACAATGATCAAAAAAGTCCTATCGTGATCGCTGACTAATAAATATACGAAGGAGCCCGCAATTTGGTACATTTTTTTGAAAAAGATACCCTTCTGCTACTTTTTTTGTACAGCCTGTCAAAGTAAAACCTAAAACGTCAGGAGGGAATCAAAATACAGTAGAAATAAAAAAAGGCGCCAGAGCATTTAAGCCCCAGGCACCTTAAAACCACCTATCTATTCTTTGATTGCTTTATTTCTTATTGCCTCAACAAGGAAAGGTGACCAATGTTTAGTTTTTTCTTGTATTTTAAAGCCGTTTTTCCAGTAATGATAAAAACCTGACATTTCGGTATAAAACCTAGCTGGGTTCTGAATTAATAGGTTACAGAAAACAGCTGTAGCCACCCAGTTTTAAAATGATTTTGAGCGCGCAAGCCCCTAGGGAAACAACAGATAAACTTGCCTAAAAGCATTGAGATTTTGTCAAGGTCCAGGACATAAGTTCCATGACCGCAACGAAGGAAAGTAGGTTTTCCCAGTCGGCATGACATAAGCGACTGATACCCATGGCCAACATAAGCATACAACTTCCCACCCTGATCCAAGACGTTGTCGTGGACGGCATGCCGCAGTACTATCTGAGGCCCCTCTTTGCTCCGTATCCCTTTGTCACACATCGACGATACAATCTGGCTATCACCCAGTACCAAAAGGAAGTCAAGCTCTCTTTCAAGGGTCTAAGCCTTAATCGTGACACCTTGGATCGAGTGCTCTGGTATCTTTTCTCCCCTACTATTCATTATCAAAAGCTGCCGGTTGCTTTTACCCTTTCGGGAGAGTTTATCCAAGGGGATATCAGTATGATCCGTTTCAACTTGAAAAATTATACTTTCATAGGTTTTCCTGCTTTGAACAACTACCTGTTCATGATCAAGACAGAAAAACGAGGAGCGGAAGACTATCAAAAGGAAGCGACAGATCGTGTCAAGAAATTGATGAAGCTGTTCAAACAGGATCTGGGAAAAGAATTTGACTCTTCTCAATACTTCGCCGGTAAAAAAGAGTTTATTACCAAGATTCCCGTAAACATCCGCGTGGGTCAGAGTCCCTTCAAGTTTGATCGAAGACAAGACGATTGGTTCTTTTCAAGATTGAGTCACCACGAGGAATTTGATGGGGCTACCGAAATTGAGAAAATTGGACATGATCTAAACGCTCGCTACCCTAGTGAATTAAGCCGAGCTTACTTTCAGGAAGAATTAGTAGATCATTTGTACACCATTCTTTTCCGGAAGACCAATACCTCCCTTGCTATTGTAGGACCTCCTGGTGTTGGAAAATCTACTGCCATCCAGGAAACACTCTACAGATACCTAAGTGACCATTATGAAACCCGCAAAGGAAGAGCTCAGCGACTTTGGCACATTGATCCCAATCGCGTAATCTCCGGGATGATGATTGTTGGTATGTGGCAAAAACGCTTAGAGGCCATCATTCAGTACCTTCAAAAGCCGGAAGAGCGATCTAAAAAGGGGGACAAATTGATAGTTACCAACCCGGTAGCGCTCTTGAGAATCGGAAAATCTGCCAATAATAACATGACCTTGGCAGATGTTTTCAAGCCTTATTTAGAAAAGCGGGAGCTCCAAATGATCATCCTCGCAACTCCTGAGGAATGGAAGGTATTACAAGAGCAAGATCGACGCTTCAGCGATCTGTTTCAACTGATCCGGGTCCAAGAACCAGACTCCCTTACGGCCACTAAGATTATCCTGCAACAGAGAAAGCATCTCGAATTTGAGAATGGCGTTAGTATCACAATCAAGGCTATTCACCAACTCCTGGATATTCAACGCAACTACTTAAAAAACAAGCCACTTCCGGGAAGTGTCATGGACCTCCTCAAACAGATTGCTACCAAGTATCGCTATGGTCAGGTGGATGCGCAGGAGGTTAGAGAGGAGTTTAATGCATATAGTGGTCTTAAAGAGCAGATTTTCGATACAGGTACAGTCATTGAAGACAATGAAATCGACCAGATCTTTGCCAGAGAACTGGTCGGACAACCGAAAGCGGTCAAAGCACTTTCAGATGTAGTCCATCTACTGAAAGCCAAACTGAATAACAGTAATGAGCCAATATGCTCTCTACTTTTTGTGGGGCCAACGGGAGTAGGAAAGACGCACGCGGCCAAGGTCCTCGCCCAATATCTGACAGGCAGTGAGCAACATCTGATTCGCTTCGACATGAATGAATTCATCGATGAAGGAGCAGCTCAGCGTCTCATCGGCGATTACTCCAACCCGGAGGGGCAGTTAACCAGCGAGATTCGGTATCGTCCTTTTGGGATTCTATTGTTGGATGAAATCGAAAAAGCTCACCCGAAAGTTCATGACCTTTTACTACAGGTACTGGATGCCGGGCGTCTCACAGATAGTTTAGGGCGTACGGTTGATTTCAGTAATATTATCATTATCATGACTTCCAATCTCGGGGCTGAGGAAGTCAATCGACAACTGGGTTTTGGTCAAAAGGGAGCTCAAGATGAATCCATCATTCTCCGTTCCATTGAGGCACATTTTAGGCCTGAATTCGTGAACCGAATTAAGAAGATCGTTTTCTTCAATCCTTTACAACCCGATCACATCTTAGGGATTGCACAACTGCAAATCCGTGAACTATTGCAGCGGGATGGGTTCGTCCGTCGAACAACCATCCTAAATATCTCCCAATCGGCTTTGGAATACGTTGCCCATAGAGGATTTCATGCCAGAATGGGTGGACGCGCCTTAAAACGACAGATTGAGCGAGATCTTACTTCTCTTTCAGCAGAACAACTGATATCCTCGTATTCCAGTAATCCTATTTTATTCGATATAGACCTCAAGGATGGCCACCTCCATCCTCGCATTAACAATTTGGAATTTGTGCAGTCGATAGACGATGACTGGCTACCTCCTCTTCCCAAAGAAGGTGGCGGCGTACGCTTCTATTCCAATTTGTTACATAGTATTGAAAAGTTGGAGCAAGATATTAACGACCTAGAAAAGTACCTTCCCCCTAGCCAGGACCCCATGATTGTAATTGGCGAGGGACAACTGGATTGGCAGTACTATGGCTTCAAAACTAAAGTAAGCGAAACGAAAGAATTGATCCAAAATATGATGTTAGGCTTCAGTGATAAATATTTCATTGAAAGCCCTGCTAACCCCCTTCGACTAAAACCAGCCGTCAAACCGAGAAAAGACTGGTCAAAAGGCGTGCGAGAGAATTTCAAGGATCGCCTCTTCCAGAAAGAAGCCTTGCAAGAGATCAGTGAAGCTTATCAATACGCCACCGCTCAATTTGATAATCTCAAGTCGGAGTTTATCAATAATTACTTGAAAGTAACCTTTCTTCTGATCTGTGGCCGTGGCTTCTTACGGCGAGAAACGGAGCGAGTTACCTTGCACTTTGAATCCTGCATCACTGGTTTGGGAGAAGCAGAAACAGCTACCCTTTGTCGGCTATACGCTCGCCTTTTAAGTCTATTGGATATTCATTACGAAATGAATGAGGATAAAACCAAGATTCATGCAGAGGGGTATTCTTTGGTAGATCTTTTCCGTGCCGAGGAAGGAATCCAGCTATTTTACGTAGCTCATCAAAATCCGTTACCAATTCGGATGTGGGTGGAGAAAGATCAAAGGCCCATATCTAGTACCGCCAGTTATAAAGTAATCCGTATTTTTGACGGCTCAAATACCATGACCGACCTTCGGTCTGGATTTTCCAATGCGGTAAATATTACGCCAGAAGAATTTAAACTATTGATCTACGCAGGTTTATCGCTGGAGTTAAAGGAAATAGTATAAACAGGTATGAATCAATTGGAAACATTTAGAGGGATAAAGACTTTCATCTTCGATGTCGACGGTGTCATGACCAATAGTGAAGTGATCGTCTTTGAGGACGGAAACTTGATCCGAAAGATGAGTATCAGGGATGGATTTGCCCTCAAAATGGCCGTAAGAGCTGGATATAGAGTAGCTGTGATTACGGGAGGTAAGTCGGAAGGTGTGATTAAGCGACTGAAAGCCTTAGGAGTTGCTGATGTCTATAGTGGATATCAGGAAAAACTGGAAGCATATGAAGAACTGATTTACACTTATGATCTAAATGAAGAACACATCCTCTATATGGGAGATGACGTACCCGATTATCCGGTGATGCGGAGAGTGGGTTTCCCAACCTGTCCCAGCAATGCCGTGCCGGAAATCATGGAGTTGGCCCATTATATATCTCCCTATGAAGGGGGTAGCGGCTGCGTTCGCGATGTGATCGAGAAGGTGTTAAAACTGAACGGACACTGGCCAATTAAATCTGGCTTTGAAGAAGAAGAATGAACCGTTAAAAACCATTGTCCATCTAAAAGTGGGTAGTGAAAAAGGAGCTACATGCCATTATTTAACTTAGTACGTTGGCCAAATCTGGTGATCGTTGCCTTGACCCAGATCTTGATCTTCAATTGGGTGTTGCTCCCCAGTTTTGAACAGTACAATATTAGTAGCTCACTCAATCAAAATGAATTTTTCCTCCTGAGTTTGGTGACTCTACTCCTTAGTGCTGGGGGGTACGTTATCAACGATATCTACGATCGAGAAATAGACCTGGTCGACAAGCCCGATCGGGTTATTATTGGAAAAGAAATTGACCTCCCCACCGCTTACTGGTTGTACTTTGTCATTCATTTAATCGGTTTCTTACTCTCTTTATACCTCGCCTTCGTGGTAGAAAAACCAGGCTATGTCGGACTCTTTCCGCTAGCGAGCACCGGTTTGTACCTGTACTCTCGTTGGCTAAAACGTATGCCGCTTTGGGGTAATCTGTTGATTTCCTTGTATTGTAGTGGAGTAGCAGGAATCGTTTGGTTTGCAGAAAGAGAA
>ENA-UENX01000567-UENX01000567.1-marine-metagenome-genome-assembly--contig:-NODE-567-length-12674-cov-3.337711_pt1 | contig 12674 bp, 8 predicted proteins | sample MGYA00237875_ERZ529327 | MGnify/ENA primary metagenome ERZ529327 (study PRJEB26372, sample SAMN05368347) | marine metagenome | biome: cultured habitat; feature: ocean water; material: water; isolation...
ATGCAAGTTGCGATTCATTCTAAGGAGCCCAAATGCGTCAGATATTTCCGGCAAAACCCAACGCTCGGCTGTGTTTTTTGCGAAATCTATCTTTTTGCACTCATTCATCACAACTTCGGTTGTACTAATTGGTTTTTAAGGAGCCTTGGCAAATGGCCAAGACATCCAAAGCAATCTTATGTTTGAGTTTGTGATTCGTTGTCACCATACAAAGCCTCATGATGCTTAACCTAAATAGGATTAGGCAGCCGTTGACTTGTAGGGACTATGAAGGACAGTAAAATAGTAGACTATAATGACGGGAAGAAAGAAACTGCGTGATCCGCAGTCTTGAGCAGGGATGTTAGTTATTGTCTACACCCCTTCTGTCTGGGAGTTATAGAATCTCAAGGGAGTCGATAAGCTCAGAGCGATAGGCCCTGCCGATGGGTACATTGACATCATTGAGGCATAGGCTATTGCTGCCTAGATCAATTTTATTTACCTCTCTCAGTTGTACGATATAGCTTTTATGAATTCGCAGAAATTCATTGTTAGGTAAGCGGTCCATCAGGCGAGTAAGTGAGAGTTTAATAGCGTATTTTTTTTGGTCGGTAAACAGGTAGCAATAGTTGCCGTCAGCGTGAATGTAACGGATATCCTTGACCTTAACTCGAACCAATACGTTTTGGGTTCTAACGAAGAATGACTTTTGGTTGTTCTGAGGGTTTAGTGCTTCCACGGAGGGACGCCTAGCGCCCGGGTTGAGTACGGCTACCATCAATAAGCGTGTTTAGTTGTGTAGTAAAAGATTGAGTGTTCATTTGTTCACAGTACACACTTATGACCGAGCTTTTTTCGATAAGTCACATCAGGTCAAAAAAAAATCTATTTTTTTCTTGGACGGAGATCTTCCAATGGGCTCAGGACGACTTTTTCTTGCCGTAGAATTTGGCCGTCTCTCATGTAAACCAAGCTGATATTATCGCCTGGCCGATAGAGTGCCACCTGTTCCTGTAATTCGGGGACGGTAGGGGTAGGAACATCATTTACTTTCAGAATCACATCGCCTTTCTGTAGGCCAGCGTAAAAGGCGGTACCGCCAGGAGTAACGCTTTGGATGAATACGCCTTCCACCTGAGATAAACCCAGTTCGAAAGCAATTTCATCCGTGACATCAAATATGTTGACGCCGAGAATGGCACGTTGTACCTGACCATATGCTCTAAGATCTGTAATGACCTTACGTACGAGATTGGAAGGAATGGCGAAGGAATATCCTTCAGAAACACCAGATTCGGTTAGAATAGCGGTATTGATCCCCACGAGCTCTCCTTCGGCATTAATCAAGGCACCTCCACTGTTTCCTGGATTTACCACGGCATCGGTCTGGATAAAGCTCTCGATGGAATATTCATCTCCTAGAATATTAATGTTCCGAGCCTTAGCGCTAACAATACCAGCAGTTACGGTGGAATTCAGATTGAATGGATGCCCAATAGCTAGGACCCACTCCCCAACATCTAGTTCGTCGCTATTGCCTAGTGGCAGGGTTCGAAGATTCTGGCTGTTAATTTTGATCAATGCGAGATCAGTCTGCGTGTCCATGCCGATTACCTCCGCATCAAATTTTCTTTTGTTGTGTAAGGTAATTCGTAAGGTGGTAGCATCTTCTATTACGTGGTGATTCGTGACAATGTAGCCATCGGGCGAGACCATAACGCCAGAGCCAGAGCTAATTTTATAATTAGTGGCACTTAGGCCTGTAATATTTACCACCGATGGGACAACTCGGTTTACGATCAGACTGAAATCCTTAGTGTAGAATGGTGAGGAATGGCCCCCATCTGCCATCAAGATAGCTGATTCCTTTACCTGTGAACTTACGGGAACGGGTACTTCTTCTATCTGAGTTACTTTCACAGGATAGTAGGTGTAGAATAGGAGAAAAGAAATAAAGGAAGCTACAAAAGCTACCAATAAATGAGACCAAAGTGACTTCATAATATGTTAATCAACGATCAGCGGATGATTGGTGCGCCTAACAAAGCGTCCGGGATATCAAAAGCTTCGACTAGTGCCTGTGCTTGATGTCTGGTTTGCAGACAAAGATCATCTACTAGGCCACGAATTGCCTTTGACTTTGCTCCACTAATATATTCTTTTTCTAAATACCAACCACTATGTTTTTCAATTGTATGTAGAGCGTACAACTGACATAGTTGTTGTAAAGCAGAATGAGTTGATTCTTCTTTCTGAGTTTCCAGTACCGAAGTAAACTGCTCCAATACGGTCCGCTCTACGAAGGCTTCGGCTAATGCAATCATATGCTGCTGGCACTTCAGTGCAGCTTGGTAAGCGCTAAGGCCGGACTTGATCATGGAACGCATTCGCTGGGACAAGGAATAGAGGAGATTGCTCTCTCGATATCGGAAGGCGCTCAGATGAAAATCATTGGATAGGAGGTGCTGTCGATCGGTATTTCTGATAATTATGGGGTTTAGCTCCGAAATAGCGGTGCCAATTCTACCTCCTAAGAAACGCAGCAATCCCCAAGTGCCTTCCTCATGAAACTGATTCTTGAAGCTGGTCAGCACCCCTTTTGCTACTAACTGCATCAAGACGGTATTGTCTCCTTCAAAAGTGGTGAAGATCTCCGTGTCGGCTTTGAGCGCAGCAAATCGGTTTTCCGCTAGATAACCTTTTCCGCCGCAGGCCTCCCGACATTCCTGAATAGCGGCGGTAGTAAACCAGGTACTATAGGCTTTTAGTCCAGCTGCCAAGGTTTCAATCTCACGCATGTCCTCGCCTTCATGTTCGCTGAAACGCTGGGTGAGGTATTCCAGGCCAAAATGTAGCGCATATGTTTTTGCCAGCAAGGGCATGAGTCTCCGCTGATGGCTCGGGTAATCCAGGATTAAGGTCTCAGGTTCGGTGATATTAGACCCAAATTGACGTCTGCGTAAGGCGTAGCGAATGGCGATAGTCAAGGCTGATTTCGTAGCACTTAATCCTGCCCGAGGGACGCAAACCCTTCCGCCAACCAGTGTTCCCAACATCGTGAAGAAACGACGGGAAGCACTCTGGATTGGACTTTGATAGCGACCTTCTTCATCAATATCCCCAAATCTATTTAGGAGGTTTTCGACGGGGACGCGGACTTGGTCAAACCAAATTCTTCCATTATCCACCCCATTTAGTCCCAGTTTATATCCACAATCTTCTACTTCAATTCCTGGCAAGAGGTTATGTGCTTCATCTCTAAGTGGTACCAATATCGCATGCACGCCGTGGTTCTCCCCATCCACTACTAGTTGAGCGAAAACCGATGCCATTCGACCGTGCAAGGCATTACCGATATATTCTTTACCGGCATCTCTGTGTGGCGTATGGATGATGAGACTTCTAGTACTATGATCGTATTCTGCGGTGGTCTCCAGTCCCCGAACATTCGATCCATGACCAGTTTCTGTCATAGCAAAACAGCCTGCAAGTTCTAAAGTGCCGATCTTTGCTAAGTATTTGTCATGATGCCGCTTTGTTCCTAGCCCCAAGACACTACCTCCAAATAGACCAAATTGCACCCCAAACTTGATCGTCAGACTCAGATCGTGATGTCCCATGGTGTCAAATAGGGCCGCGTAGGCCGCAATATCCCCTATGCCACCGTAGGCTTCCGGATACGACAAAGCGCCAAAACCCTGATCGGCAAGTAGCTTGGTCCAGCTTAACACCTGCTCTCGGTAATCCTCTTTATTGGGTAAAGTCTTGTAATTGAAAACTGGATCTTGAAATATTGCCTTAGTCTTATTTTTGATGGCTATATAACGACCACCCAGCAGTTGCTGCATTTCCGCTAGATCGAAGTCCGTTTTCTGTCTTTCGGCAAGGTCTTCCAAGTTCGTATCCGGAAAAAGACTTCGATAAGTATTCCAAGAGATTTGTTGCAAAGCATTTTCCAATGCCTCTAGCTCTTGTCGTATAGAAGAAGCTGTCCAATCTACAGAAGAATCTGATGATTGGGCGGCAGCTTTCTGCGCCATATGTAGTCCTAGGTCTACTAAACTGGCTCTGGGATCTTGCTCAGGATCTTTAGCTTCCTTTCGTAAAAGAATCTCCCAGTATTTAAATAGCTCGGATGAAGGGGGGCGCAACGGGTTACTCCATTTTTGTAAAATGGTCTTGTCAAGCGGGCTTAGAAAGGAAAGGTTGGCAGCTTGCTTTTGAAGTGTCTTCACCTCTGTAGGGCTTAGCACGCGATCGGACCAGGCGACGTAAATAAGAGGAAGTAAGCATTGAATAGCTGGGGAGTAGGAAAGCGGTATGGTGGGATTAGTACTCATCTTTGTTTCAGGATTTATGATCTATAAATGTAACAAATTAAAAGTGGGATAGATCGATAGATGAGCGTCTAAGGTGGTGAAGCAGCAAGAAGAAGGGGATCAAAATAGATCAGGAAGGCCTAAAACGAGACTGGCTCTTGGAAACGATCCAAGAGCCAGGAGCTCACAGTTTTTGTACGCTCGGGTTAGAGCAGGCCGAAAATTTAGGTTTTGTATTCCTTGTCTTAAAAAGTTTGTTTCAGGGGGACATAATGAATTGAAACCAAAACCTTAAGGGGGAACAGTCGTATAATATCTAGATCTTTTTGGAGAGACTTCCGTCTCCGGCAATCTCTCCAATAATAAGCTGTGGGGGGAACCCCGGAGGGGCATTACAGCTTAAAATTTTTGCTTTCCTTCTTTGCTTTGCGTAAACTGTTCCGTAAGGGGGACATTATTTTTATTACAATGTAAAAGTAGAGCTATTTCAGGAGGTAATCCATGACAAAAAACATGCCTTGAATACCTGTCAAACTAGAGGTGTTTTTTTATAGTGTTTTCATATAGGTTTGATAAGGAGTAGTTTGTGTTCAATAGAAAGTTTGAAATTGGGGAATAAAACGGCCTATTTCGAGGGTGCAAAAACTTAGGAAAAGGACAAGATTTAGAAGGAAGCTTGTAGACTTCCTTTATATTTGAACGGAAAGAATACTAATTTGACATATATTATGGATACAGCAGCTTACTAAATTGTTAAAATCCATGCTGTATAGCGAATGCACATAATTGTGCGTATGGGGATTCGTTTAGTTCATATTTAGACTTTTTGATTATCCCTTATGTCCTCAATGTCGATAATTAGATCAGTTTTTGAACTAAATGCTATGTTTGCTAACAATAGTATCAGATAACGAGCCTAATTATCAACGATCAAATAGCACAAACAACTAGGCGTTAACCCCCCTTGCGGTTATCTACCTAGATACCAACACCGAAAAGTATACCGCCCAATGAACGAAATATCTAGTTTATCCCTACTGCTTCTTCCCAGGATAGTATTACCAGTTGTATTCGGTCTTTACCTTATGTTACCATCGGTCAGTTTTGCTCAGTTAGACTCATTACCCAAAGAGTATACCGTGAAAGGTGGAAAACCAATTCCGATGGAAGATAACTGGTCCAACCAATTCCGCCTATACCTTGCTACTGCGGCTCCACCAGATCAATATCAGTTGGCCTATGTGGAAATGAAACTACAGCACACCTTTAATGAATTGGATGCGGAACGTATCAGGAAAAAGAAGCTAGACAAGCAATTAGAGTTGATTCGCATGACCCTGGACCAAAAATTCTTCAAGGTGTTTGTCCAGGAGTCAAGTTTTGAGCAATTGTTCAGAGAAGGTGCATATAGTGCTAAAACCTATGTCGCACTTTGGTCGGTAGTCCTAAATCATTTCGCAATTCCTCATCAAATCGTCTTAGAATCAAGAGACCTTTTTCTGCTCGTGGGGGAAATGCCGCAGCAGGAGGAGGTTAGGTTCCCCAGTCGATTGGTCGAGCAGCTCCCACCAACGGAGCATTTACATGAGTATGCTTACGCCATGAGAGAGCTTGGTCTAGTGAGCAAGGAAGAATTCAGTCAGAAATCTTCTGAAGAGATTTTTAAGGAACATTATCAATATGATCGTCGATTGTTAAGCCGTTTTGAACTAGCTGGTTTAATGTACTATGAACAAGCCGAGCAAGAGTATTTGGATAAAAAATACAGGCATGTTTTATCGACCTTAGACAAGGCCAGAAACCTATATATGACGCCAAGGTATCAGACGCTGCGAAGCGCAGCATTAATGCAAGTGGCGAATGACACCGTGGTAGTACAGGCGGAGGAATTAGCTCCTCTTTTTGAATTCTATCGCAGGAATCCGATCCCAGAAATAAAAACAGAAGTCGTCAAGCGGTTTCTTTTTCTTAGTAAGGAACTCCTGGAGAAGGAAGATACACCAGACAAACAACTCCGCTTGTATGAGCGTTTTGTGCATCTAGCTGATCAAGATCGAGATCTACTGGATCAACTAGAAGAGATTCATTATTTGCAAATGGCCAAGTTTTTTGCACAATCATACCAGACCTTAGGGGTAGTGAATTATATGGATAGTCTCTATCTCAAACGACCAAAAGACAAAGCCATTCAAAATATTTTGGCTGTGCTGCTAGTTCGTTCATTGGGTAATGATCGGGACTTTGAAAATGGACTAAGCGTCTTAAAGGTGTATCGCAAGAAGTATCCCTTTTTGGGCAATATGCCTTTGTTTAAGGACCTAGAATTGTTTTATCAAGCGGAGCAAGCTCGTTTTCACTTTTCAAAGGACCAGATCAATTTAGCTCGAAATGCTTTGCTGCAATTTGAAACCTCCTTGGTGAGACTTGGCCAGACCCCTAGAGTAAATATTTGGCTGACGACGGTGTACACTTCTGCTGCGGATTATTATGTGCGTAGGGGAGAGGACGAAGAAGCTCGTCGAATGATCCATCGTGGGCTCAGTTTGTATCCGAACTCCGCCTACTTTAAGCATCGCGCGGAAATCGGGCGATAAATTTGGGGAGACTTTATCGATAATATGAATAAAAAAAGGCCGTCTTCGAAAAGACGGGCCTGACAAGACGAGAAAACCACTCAGAGAAAGGAAATATCTTGAAGTCCCGATTATGATTATACGGGACCAACATTGATCAATTATTGCTTAACGTGATTGTGCCAGCACTAGCAGGGAATTGGGAGACCGTATGCTGACACAATCTGAGACCTATATTTTGATTGGGGTGTTGTTATTTAGTCTAATTCATCAAGTTCATATTTCTTGATGATCTCCAATAAGTACTGACCATAGTACTTATCTCCGCTATACCCTAACTTCTTGAATTCCTTCGCCCACTTTTTTGCATTCACTCCTAGCTCAAACAAGCTTGGATAGTTTTCTTGAAGGTAAATACTATGTGCTCTCCAGTTTTGCCAAGCACTCGTATATTCGGCACCGGACATAACTTGCCCGAAATGATTATTATAGGTCATGGCTTCCTCATTTGTTCCAGCCCTGCTTTCTAGAATACCTTGAGCCATTTTAATACTAGCTGGTATTCCAAACTTATCCATTTCAGCTCGCGCTACCTTTTCAAATCGCTTGATATAATTTTGGGCTTGTTGGTCGCTGATATTACTTAATGTAAATCGCGGTTCCACGGCCTTGTTACTTAGACTTACGGGGCTAATAATTGACATTTGGTCCACATTGGAAGGAGTATTGGGCGATTCCTCTCGGTCATCAACCATTGTTTCCAAAGGGGCTTTCATATTGATAGAAAAATGTATATCCTTTTGGGTAAGAATGAAGAGCGCTAAGGCTGCTAAACCCAGTTTTAGCCAAGGCATCTTGAATTTTGCCTTTTCCATTCCAGGTCTTTTGGAAATCTGATACTTGATAGCAACAAACAGCTTGCCTAAACCTTTCCAAAGATGCTGAAGAATAGCATTTAAATCGATTCCAATAAATTCGTGTTCCCCATCACTAGCCTTTACAGCCTTCTTTTGCCGGGAAAACATATCATGCTCTTTATCTTTTTGGCGAACTTCATAATTAGTATAAGTCTCGGGTCTCATGATATTGTATTTTTCGGAAACTTTTTGTATGTTTACCGATGTGGATGCAATAATTTGATTGTTTATTTTCTGAAGACAATACAAATATAAAACAAAAAGTTTCTAAAAACAAAAACATTTAAAACAATTTTGTTTAAAATATGGGCGACTTCTCAGATAATATTGTAAATCAGCGTTTTAATCGGGTCTTTCAAGAGTTGGAAAAGTATAACCTCATCAAGGGTAAGTCAGACCTTGCCAAGAAGCTCGGTACCTATAATCACGTCATCAACAGCATTTTAAAAGGGCAGCGGAATATAACAGTAGACCAATTGCAGAAACTCTTTCTAGCCTATGGTGTTGATGCCAATTACATCTTCGGCAACGGTGAAGCCATCTTTATGGATGGATACCCCGCCTACGGAGAAATCCCGACTCGATCTATTATGGATCGAGAACTTGGGGGACGAGAAAACATCACCTTGGTGCCAGCAAAAGCCCTGGCTGGTTACGCCACCGAAATGCAGGACGATAAATTCTTGGAAAACCTGCAGAAATTTTCCATCCCCAACATGGCTGGAGAATTAATGGCTTTTGAAATTAATGGAGATAGCATGACACCCACCATCACTAATGGAGATATTGTGGTGTGCGAGGCCATCGAAAGAGGGCAGCCCCTGCGGGATAATAATGTCTATGTGATCGTAACGGATGTGGTAGTAGCTAAGCGTATCCAACAAGTCAGAGAAGGGAATAACGTGGCGCGCCTAAATCTTATCTCCGATAATGATGCCGTTTATAAACCCTATCCAGTGGAACTAGAGGAGGTTCGCCAGATCTTAAAAGTAAAGTGCCGCCTAACCTCTTATGCCATCAGCTAATCCCAAGAATTTAGCTTCTTATCGCTGCCTGGTAGTGGAGGATAACCCACTGATTGCAGATGATCTATCCTTATGCATCGAGGATCTCGGTTACACCATGATTGGTCCTGCTAATGAATACCAAGTCGCTATATCACTATTGGAGCAAGATCTACCGGATTTAGTCCTATTGGATATCGATTTGGGAGGGGGACCCACTGGGATAGATTTGGCGGGCCTGATCAATCGAGAATACAAGATTCCATTCATCTTTTTAACTTCTTTTTCAGATCAAATGACCTTGCAGGAGGTTACAGCTCAATATCCTGCTGGTTTTGTTTTAAAACCCTTTGATGAAAACCGCTTGCGCGCAGCCATCCAGATTGCCATGCACAATTATTATGCGGTTATCCGCTTTCATCTGCAAGGCTTGCAGGAAATCAGCAAAGGGCTGGTAGATCCACTGACCCGCCGTGAAACCGAGCTATTGGAATTGCTTTGTTCCGGTAAATCGAATCAACAGTTAGCCGATTCGCTGTTCGTATCCATTAACACCGTCAAGACACACCTCAAAAACTTGTATCTAAAACTGGATGTAAGCAATCGGGCAGAAGCTATCGTTAAGCTCCAACAATGGAATCGCTAACGATGGGTTCTTAAGCTGCAGCAAGGTTTGCTCTTGGGAAAGAAAATTGGATTACAGTCCCATTCTCATTGAATATGTTTAGTTGTCCCTTTAGTTTTTTACAGAATGTATGGATCAACTGGTAGCCAAAACCTGAGGTTTTATCTTGTTTTTGTTGCTGTGTAATGCCCACTCCGGTATCAGCCACTTCCAATAGAAAACTTCCTTCTTTTTCGGCGAAACTCACCGAAAGTTGCCCCCTTCGACCGCCGGGGAAGCCATGTTTTAGGGAATTGCTGATCAATTCGTTGAGAATTAAACCTAGTGGAACCATGACATCAACATCTAGTTCCAGCTGTGCTATATCTGTTTTGAGTTCTATTTGTTCCGGATCAATTTGGTAGGAAGTGAACAGATAATTGGCTAGATCCTCCACATAGTCAGAGACAGTCATCTGTCGTACATCATGAACCTGATATAATTTCTGATGGATGAATGCCATGGATTTTACCCGATCACGGCCCTCCCTGATAGCTCCTAGGACCTCAGGATTCTCCACCTTGCGGGCATGAAGGTTTAGGAGACTCGAAACAACCTGAAGATTATTTTTGACTCGGTGATGTACCTCCCGAATCAACATTTCCTTTTCAGACAAGGCCGCAGCAATGAGTCTGTTCTTTTCACTTAGAAGACGATTGTTTCTTCTTCTAATGCGATTGTGGTAAAAAAGGAAACCACTAGTCACGACGGCCAGTAAGATGCCGCCCATCAAGCTTCGCTTTTCCCATCGACTTTGTTTGATCTTCAACTCCTGCTGTTGGTTTTCGAAAAGTAACAGTAGTTTTTCATGACTTTCCTCTGCTTCGGTTTGAAAATCTATGAACTTGTTGAGCAATGGGTTAAAGCTGGGGGCAAGGCGAGGATTTCTTAGCAGCTCTTTATAACTCAAGACGGCAGCTTGGAGGTGGCCTTGATTTCTCAGGTTCTCCGTACGCAGGCGGTAGGCGAGGCGCATAGTACGTACCGTCTGCCCTCCCGCTAAGCCCTCTTCAAACCACTGATCGACGACTTGATCTGCTTGTAGGGTATTTCCCATTCTAATCCAGAAAAGTATTAGGCTGAATACCTTTTGGTCTTTGAGTAGATTCCGGTTACCTATAGAAAGATTATAGTCACCAACGAGCTGGTAGACTGGGCGCTTCGCCCTCAAGTTGTGCAATAAAGAGGGGTTGCTGGTGGCGTCCAATAAAAGATGTTGATTTTGCAAATAGTATTCGGTAGCTAGGCCGTAATTGTTGCGCTCTTCTTCAATCTTACCTAACTTCAGGAAAGCTCCAATTTGCCAAGCCTGGTAGGCTGGATTACCTGCCCATTGAATAATCTCAAGGCAATGTGATTCTACCTCTTCGGGTTGATCTAGGGCAAGATTGATCTCTACTAGGTGTTTTAGGCTACTCATCATGCCTAAGGTGTCTTCTTTCACCCTTTGTTTCTCCAAATTTGTGGCAAAGCAGTTGATTGCAGTCAAATACTTTCGCTTCCGTAGGTTGAATACACCCCACTCCTGGCGAATGGCTGTGGCCATGTTCTCTTCCCCTAACTTTTCATAGGCCTGGATCGCTGCTTCATAGTAGTACTTCGCTGGTTCATATTGAAGATCCTTTATGTAGAGCCTACCTAGGCGTTTTTTGGCCCAGGCTTCCTTTTGGCACTGACCCATTCCCCGCATTCCTTCTAGGTATCGTTCCCGCCATTCTATGGCTGAAGTGAGATTACCACTCAACAATGCTGCTTCGCTGAGCGCCCCTGTTAAATACAACTTTTGCTGGATTGGAGTAAGCGCTGGAAGTTTTTGATAGAGGTCTAGAAAACTAGCATAGGCCTGATCAAATTGATTGTGAGCGATTTGAACTTCTGCTAGATGGAATTGAGCTAGGAATTTTCCTTGAGGAGTTCCACTTTGTTGCTCTTCCTGCCAGTTCTCTTGAACAAGTGCTGCTAAACTGTCCAGCTCAAAGTGGGCAAGTTGGGGTATTTCTCGTAGTAAGGAGGGACGCTGGGTATATCTAGGATTGGCTGCTAAGGATCCCACCATAATGAGTAGCAGGAGGATTAGGAGCCCTAGTTTTGTTTTAGGTATTTGTTGGTTGAGCATAGGTACTGCTGATTTGAGGTACGAGTGTTCAATGCTTGCTAGTATTCTGCCTGAATTCGGGTAGCTGGCAGCTTCTTTTCGGTGGTTCTGTACAAGCGTTATGGTTTGGGCTATACTATATAGTAGCTTTCAAATTACTTTTGTCCGATCCTACCTAATTGTGGAAAACAGGGATCTTCTGCAAACCATACTGGCACGTAGGTAGTTTACTTATCTGACTCTAGGGTCTTCTGAAGGTTTAAAAGGCACGAAAAAAAACTGAAATGAATCGTTTACAACATGAAACCAGTCCTTATCTCTTGCAGCACGCTCACAACCCTGTGGATTGGTACCCATGGGGAGAAGAAGCCTTGGAGAAAGCAAAACAGGAGGATAAACCGATCATCATTAGTATTGGTTATTCTACCTGTCATTGGTGTCATGTCATGGAGCGGGAATCTTTTGAGGATCCATCTGTGGCCAATTACATGAACGAGCACTTCATCAATATCAAGGTGGACAGAGAGGAGAGACCTGATCTTGATCAAATCTATATGGAAGCCTGTCAGGCCATGACTGGGGGAGGAGGATGGCCCTTGAATTGCTTTCTTACCCCAGATGCTCGTCCCTTTTATGCAGGCACTTACTTCCCACCTCAGCCCGTCCATAATCGTCCCTCTTGGCCTCAAATGCTGCAAGGGATGGCCCAAGCTTTTCACAATAAAAGAGATGTGGTGGAAAATCAGGCCGATCGCCTATTGGCTGCTATTCGCAGAGCGGATGTGCTTTTTGTGAAAGAAGGCTTATTGGAAGAAGGACTTCCGCAGGCTGCCTTTACACCTGCTTTTGCCGAAGGGTTATATGTAGGCTTGCGGCGTAAATTTGATATGGAGGATGGCGGTTTTGGTGCCGCGCCAAAATTTCCTGGCGCGATGAATTTACAGTATCTATTATCCTACTATCATCAAACCGGGGAGAAGGTGGCCTTGGACCACGTTTGTTTTTCGCTCGATAAGATGATCGGCGGGGGTATTTATGATCAGCTTGGCGGCGGATTTGCTCGATATGCTACCGATAAAGCCTGGTTAGTTCCTCACTTTGAAAAAATGCTCTACGATAA
>ENA-UENX01000570-UENX01000570.1-marine-metagenome-genome-assembly--contig:-NODE-570-length-12480-cov-3.594842_pt1 | contig 12480 bp, 13 predicted proteins | sample MGYA00237875_ERZ529327 | MGnify/ENA primary metagenome ERZ529327 (study PRJEB26372, sample SAMN05368347) | marine metagenome | biome: cultured habitat; feature: ocean water; material: water; isolation...
GAAAACATAAAAAGGCGTCACGGGCGCATACCCGGCCCGTTAGTCACCATAAAATTTAAAAAATGAGAATAACAATCATTATAATTATCCTAACAATTCAAGTAAGTTGTAAAAACCGTAATGAGACGAATATTGAGTCTGAAAATTCTGCCATCACTGAATTAACGAAATGCAACTACAATAATGAAGCAATTACTAAATATCACATTCTAACTAATAAAGCTGAAATCGCAATTTGTGATGGTGATTTCGGTAGAGCATCCAAAAATTACTCATTGGCATTTAGAGAAATCAAAAAACCTTTTGGTCATGATGTTTATAATGCCGCACTTTCAAATCAACTCTCTAATAATTTAGATGAAAGAAATTTAAATCTTCAACTACTTATAAATAATTCTGATGATTTAAGTTTGATAAAGTCGATTTTTGTCAACGCATATATAGATGAAACCCTTTGGAATTCTTTTATAGAGAGAAGAACGACTGAATATGACTCAAGATTAAGAAATGAATTCAAATCAATTTGGGAAAGAGATCAATTGTTCAGACCAATGTACGATACTCATAATGACACTATTCAAGCTAATCGAATAATAAATATGAACAGGATACTTGCAATAACTGATTCTCTTGGCTTCCCTTCTCAGATAGAGCTCGGTTTTAGAAATACCTTAAGAGGGCAAAATCATGATGTGGTTTTAGTTCATACATCTCAAAGAAGAAGCAGCGATAAAAACATAATTGATCTTGAACCGATTCTTTGCAAGGCAGTAAATGAGGGACGATTTGATCCTGAACAAGCAATCTCTTACCTCCATTTCCAAAATGATAAGGATAAAAGAGATTTTGAAGTTTACTCAACTTGGCAATATAAACATTACTTGTTGCCAGATTCTCTAAATAACAAAATATGGCTTGTAAATTTGAATAAGGAAAAATATGAGCGTGCTAATGAAATAAGAAAAAAATGGAATGCTGATCAATTAGATGACATTGCAACAAAATCTGATTTTCTTTCAAGAAGCAACATACCGTTCATATTTACATCAGTTATGACATTCATTGAAAATATGCCAACGGATCTTACTCTGGAAGAGGCATTGGAACAATATAAATTGACTACTTCAGATAAAAAACCTTTTAAAGAAAAGTAAAGGGAGAAAACGAACACACAACAACATGCAAATCGACAATAGCCGGGAGACGCATCTACTGCGTTTGCACTGACCGATAGGCTCCATAAAAAAGATCAGATGATTAACTTGGTAGTTTAGACTAAGAAATTATGCGATTTAGTTATTGATAAAACTTATTATACTACAAACATGATTTGCTAGAAGAGAAATATTTAAAGGATTAGAAAATACTGAATTTGCAATTTTCGATAAAGAGAAAACTAACTCGAATGAAACTCATATTCGAGAAATTTATGTCTAATAATAATTATTGAATTTGTCAAAAATACAAAGAGGACTGAATTTTAAAAATTAAATATAAACACTAAGACTTATGGCAGCCGGGGATTGGAAAGAACTCTACTTATCTGCTCAAAACGGGAATTTAGAATTAGTCAAATACCACATAAAAATGGGTGTGGATCCTAACCATCAACACCCAGAGTTTATGACTACGCCCTTAATTGTAAGTATTGAAAATCAACACATCGAAATAGTTGAATTTCTACTTAAAAATGGATCTGATGCAACTATAAAAGAAGATTTTGGCCATCATACTCCATTATCCATGGCAAAATTCACAAAAAATCAGAAATTGATAGATTTAATTAATGCACATTTACAATGAAAAAATGTGGAGCCAAACAAAAGCTAAAATGTCAATTGCACCTATGCGGGGCAACTACATTTAGCTAGACCGCTAGCCTCAATAAAAAACTGAAATGAAAAAATACATCTTACTCATCGTAACAATTGGATCATTCTTTTCTCCCATTCAAGTAATTTCGGCACAAGCGAATGAAATTGAAACAGAAATTATTGATTCTGTATATTCAGAATTACTTGAAGAAACCCGAGAGTTTTGGGTTAAATTCCCCGAAAATTATAACCCAGATAGCAGGACAAAATATCCTGTTGTTTATTTGTTAGATGGGTTTTCATTGAAAAATAGTTTGGAAACCGTTTATGAAAATTATTGGGGACATTATTTACCCCATATGATTCTAGTTGGAATTTCTAATAGAACCAATAGAGTAAGAGATCTAACTACTTCGCGGATCAAAATGAGGCGTGGGAGTGTTATGAATGAAAATACTGGTGGCGCTGAAAACTTTACGCGATTTATTGAAAAAGAACTTATTCCATACATTGACAATAAGTACCCTACTACGCCTTATCGTACATTGATTGGTCATTCCTATGCAGGGCTGTTTACGATAAACATGCTGATCAATCATAAGCATGTTTTTGAAAATTATATTGCTATAGATCCCAGTATCGAATGGGACGATCAAAGCTTATTGAAGGAAGCTAAACAAAAACTGACTTCAGAAAATTATAAAGGAAAATCGCTTTTTGTTTCTTTGGCCGCAGAACAGTTACATATGTGGAATGAAGATATAACCCTAGATAATATTATGGACGACTCTTCAGAATTCACTTTGTTTGCACGTTCAATCATTGACTTTTCAACTTTTGCTAAATCTCAGAAACAGAGTGGATTAAATTTCTCTTGGAAGGTTTATAATGAAGATTTACATGGTACAGTTCCGCTCCCATCAATAAGAGATGGACTGGTTTTTCTCTTTAAATGGTACCAGTTTAAATCTCCACAAAAATATAATAACCCTGAAACGCCAGTAGAAGAATTGATGGAACTATTGGAAATACAAGAAGAAATATATTCAACGCATTTTGGTTATCCCTTCCCTCCAATGATTGAGGAAATGTTTAGCGGATATGGTTATATGAATTTGGAAATGGGGCAACCTGAAAAGGCATTTATGTTTTTCAAAATGAATATTAACTATTATCCCAAAAGCGCAAGTGCCCAAAACTCAATGGCTGATTATTATGAGGCTAAAAATGACCATGCCAACGCTTTAAAATATGTAACCAAGGCATTTGAACTAAGCGGAGAAAATAAATATAAAGACAGAATGAAAGAACTTAAAGGAAAGAACTGAGGCTAACAATGTGCAAAACGGCTAGTGCTGCTAAACGCGCCACCATCGCCTCCACGCTCCGGTAGGCACAACCTTAAAACGAACTTTGTAACACCTATCCAATTCTTGTATCTAACAAGAAAAAAATCGTATGAACCAACTGGGAGATAAATATTCAGAGGAAAAAAATATAGAACTATTGAAATCCTCTTTGGATGGTAACAAAGATGCACTGAATCAGCTCATAAAAATCCACAGCCCTTATATTTTTAATGTGGCATGGAAATTTACCTTTGACCCTCAAGACGCTGAAGACTTAACACAAGAGGCACTTATCAAGGTGATAACCAAGCTATCACAATTTAAATTCGAAAGCCAATTTAGAACTTGGCTCTATCGCATAGTATTTAACGAGTTTTTGTTATCCAAAAGACGAAAAGGAGAAAAGCAATTCACGGATTTTGAAAATCAAGGAAAACGACTTGACTCTATTGAAAATGCAACCGTAGACGAAAGTGAAGAAAAGGAATACGAGGAATTGGCAAAGGAACTGAGATATCGTTGTCTATCAGGTATGATAATGTGTCTTACTAGAGAGCAAAGACTTTTATTTATTGTAGGAGAAACGTTCGGAGTCGACCACAAATTGGGCTCTGAAATATTCGGAATGACAAAAGCTAACTATAGAGTAAAGCTTCACAGAGCAAGGAAGGAGTTAATCAACTTTATGCAACAAAAATGCGGGTTAATGAACCCGAAAAATCCTTGCAGATGTGGCAAAAAGGCAAAAACTATGTATCAAAATGGTTATCTCACCGAAGACCGACAGTTTTTCAATGTAGGTTACAAAACCAGAGTAAGGGACTATGCTTTTCAGAACAGTGAATTGGTTGCTGATATTGTAGATAAAAAGCATTTAGAGTTACTACGAGATATTCCAGCGAAGGATGATTTTTCTAAAGAAACCATTGTTGAGGAAATTATTGGGAGTAATGAATTACTAGATTTTTTTGAGCTAAACTAGTACTGACCAATACTTATAAAAAGCCCGTGATTACCAAAATCACGGGCTTTTTATTTTCCGTTTTGTAACACCAGAGAGTATTCTGTATCAAAGGAGCGATTTAAATTTTTTTTTAAACTAAAATTCAATCACAATGAAAATCAAAAATATATTATTTGGCACCTTAGTTCTTCTATTAAGTGCGAATTTGGCATCTGCTCAAAGTATGGGTGAACCAAAAGTTCAATTTAGCAAGGTAGTAAATAAGTCTGCAGATGAAATGTGGAAAACAGTTAGGAAACTTGACCAAATACAAAAATATTCTTCTGCGATTGCCAAGGTAGATTGGAGTGGTAATATGGGAGTTGGGGGAGAAAGAGTTTGCCACACGCCAGATGGGAAAGGATTCTTCAAAGAAAAAATTGTTGCTTATGATGAATCATCACGAAGCTTTTCATATTCCTTACTTGAGGGAGCACCGGTAAAAGGTATGACTAACTTCATGCAAGTAGTTGACCTTGGCTATGGAAAGTGCATACTTGTTTGGTGGTCGAACTATGATGAGTTTATGAAAAATCCACAAATGACTGAAGAACAATTTCAAGCCTTTATGCTAAGTTCAATTGAGGAAATGACAGATAAAATGGCTAAAGATTCATAAAAGGCTGTGCCTAACATTGTGTATAAGCAATAGCGGTTCGAGTGCATACTTGAGCCGCTATTGCTTTTTTTATAAGTATCTTGCTATCAGACAGCTTAGTGGTGTGAAATCCGCTACTGCTCATACCCGGACCGTTGTGCCGAATGAAAGAAAAAAATCAATGCAATGAGAAAAACATTATTGATAGGCTTACTTTTTTTAAGCACAATATTTTATTCATTTTGTCAACAATTGGCCTTTCCGACTGCCGAAGGCTACGGGAAATATTCAAAAGGAGGGCGAGGAGGAGTCGTTTATCATGTAACAAATCTGAAAGATAGTGGTAAGGGCAGCCTAAGAGCAGCGATTGAAGCTTCTGAACCAAGAACCGTTGTTTTCGACGTATCGGGAAATATAGAACTGGAAAGTCCTATAAAGATCGAGCATCCATATGTCACAATTGCTGGACAGACTGCTCCAGGAGATGGAATTTGCTTAAAAAATCACCCAATAAGTATTGATGCAGACCATGTTGTTATCAGGTATATTAGGGTCAGATTAGGGGATTTATCAGGTAAAGATTCTGATGCCATCGGAGGGCGATATCATAGTAACATTATTCTTGACCATGTTTCAGCAAGTTGGAGTGTTGATGAGTGTATGTCTATATACCATTGTGATAGTATTACAGTTCAATGGTGTATTATCTCTGAAAGCATGAGTCAATCAAATCATGTCAAAGGTTCACATGGTTATGGTGGGATTTGGGGAAGCAATCATGGAACCTACCACCACAACCTTTTGGCCCATCATTCAAATCGAAACCCTCGAATGGCTTCAGGTTCAGGATTTACAGATTATAGAAACAATGTAATTTATAATTGGGGATATAATAGTTGTTATGGAGGAGAAGCATTTCAAAAAGGTAATGACAAATTCAATATTTCTGTCTTTAATATAGTGGGTAATTATTACAAACCGGGTCCGGCCACTGAACCCGGAGAGGTATCTTACCGGATTGCAAATCCTTCTTTTAGAAATGATATTGATGACTTTGGCAAATGGCACATAGCAAATAATGTTGTTGAAGGAAATGAAATGGTTTCTTCCGACAATTGGAACGGTGGTGTTCAAACGAAAATTCAATTTGATAAAATTAAGCTTGATGAAGCGTGGTCTTCAATGCCCATTAATCAGCAAACAGCAGAAAAAGCCTATAATCTTGTTCTTGAGAATGCTGGAGCACTTTTACCAAAACGAGATGCGATAGATTTACGAATAATTAAAGAAGTTATTGGTGGTTTTGCTACCTATGAAGGAAAGAGCTATAAGAAAACTCATGAAGTAGTTAATACCACCGTTGCTTGTGGAATTATTGATACACAAAATGATGTAGGGGGATGGCCTGAACTAAAAAGTTTGCCAGCCCCAAAAGACACCGACCAAGATGGAATACCTGATTTCTGGGAGGATGAAAATAGTATGGATAAATCAAACCCTGAAGATAGAAACATAATCGCCTCAGATGGCTATACCATGTTGGAAAGATACTTAAACAGTATTCGATAAAAAACACGACGTCACAACAAAGTATATACGCCAATAGGGACTTTGAGTCCCTATTGGCGTATATATTTGACCGTTGGAGGTAATTAAACGTTTACAAAAAAACAGAGTCTAAGGACTACATAAACATGAAGAAATTTAGTATGAATAAAGTAGCTTATCTAGTCATGTTCGCAATCTTACTATTTACAGCATGTAATGATGACGAACCAATTACACCAGAGAATGGAATTCCAGTAGTTAAAGCTGAATCCTCTTACACGGTATTAAAAGAAGAAGACATCACGTATGCTGATGGCCTTGGTCATGATGCAACAAGCAATTCCGCTTTTGCAATTCCCCTAAAATTAGATTTGTACTATCCTGATAATGATTCTAGCAATAGACCTGCTTTTATGTTTATTCATGGAGGTGGATTTAAAGGAGGAACAAAGACTAAGCCCGAAATTGTAGAGATGGCAAATTACTATGCTTCAAGAGGATGGGTCTTTGCATCTATAGATTATAGAACAGCAGAAGAACTTGGCATAATACAAGGAATGACTCAAGAAGAAGTATTAACGTATTATGAGGGAATTGCACCTCAAGAATGGGTTGAAAATGCTTTGCAAGGAGCACAGAACTCAGACCAGGTTCAACAAGCTACTGCCATGTATCTCGCCCAAAGGGATGCAAAAGCCGCTCTTCGCTGGATTGTGGCTAACTCGACCAGCTACAACATAAATACGGACTTTATTACAGTCGGGGGAGCATCAGCAGGAGCAATTACTACAATTGCTTTAGGAATTTCAAACCAAGAAGACTTTAGAGATGAGATTACCATTAGCGATGACCCTACACTTTCTACTACAAATTTAAATGAAACTTATGATGTAAGAAGCATGGTTTATTTCTGGGGTTCAAACATTAAGCTAGATGTTTTTGAAGCGGTTTATGGATTGAATCAATATGACAGATATGACGGCAGTGATCCTGAATTATTCATGGGACATGGAACTGCAGAGGATCCTGTTACACCTTATGCAGAAGCACTTGAACTGCAAGACATCTACGACTCTTTGGGGCTTTACAGCAAACTTGTTACCTTACTAAAGCCGAATGGTGACCCAGCGGGGCATGGAGCTTGGAATGCAATAGTAGATGGAAGAGGGTTATTTGAAATGTCTTTTGATTTTTTAATTGATAGACAACAATTGATTGTCGAATAAAAAGATACCGCCAACAATGCATAGCTGTATATGCTCTTAGCGTCGCACATCAGGAATGCTGACCGTTGTACGTAGTTTACAAAAAGATCTAGCTTGATGAATAAAATAGTACAGGAAATTCCGAGAAGTTTCCTCGAAGAATCGGAAGCAGCACGTACTTGGTTCTCAAGAAAAGAAGGTTTCGAATTTAAGGTTACTGGAATTGTCAATCCAGAAAAAATAGCTGTTAGAGAAACATCTACATCTACTAGAGAAATTCAGCTTATTCTTTGTGGGAATCAAAATGGTCATGATTTGTGTCTACGTGAACGATTTGCACTAACACCTTCTGGAGACAGTTTTGAAGTTCGACACCTTTCTGATATTGAACCAATCTCCGGTTCTCCCGCACCCTTACTAGATCCACCCAAGGAAACTCGTACTAGTTGGCTCAACTCAACTTTGGCTCAACATGAATTTGTTATTCTGGTTTTCTACAGAGGGTTTTGGTGTCCTCCTTGCCGAATAGAATTATTGAGTTATCAGAAAAATGGGATTGTCAATGAAATTCGTAAGGCTGGGGGAGAGCTATATGGTATCACAAGTGAACCGCATACTCTTGCTGAAACTGCTCATAAAGAGTGGAAAACTGATTTTAAGCATATTGGTGATCCTCACCATGAAATTATTGCCGATATTCATAATCGTGGGTGGCTTTCTTTAATCATTTGGAACTACACCCCTGGTTTCAGGAAAGAGGTGAGCCAGAATTTTTCCCATCCTAACGGTATTTTTCAGCCAGGGGTGCTGGCTGTAACTCGAAAGGGACGTGTATTGTACCGCTGGAGAAGCCTTCCTAATCATCGAAACGTGGGAGGTGCGACTTCTAGAGTTACTGCCCAGCACGTTTGGCGGAACGTTCAAGAAGCATTGGCGCAAGCACCTGATACACCTGATTCACTCTTAGATGAAGATGCAGAATTAGATAGTAAGGGTTACCCATTTCTGTTTTTTCTGCTAATACTCTTTGCTAGTGGATGGTTCATCAAACCCAATTATTTTGTGATGTCTTCCAAAAACCACTCAATAAAACGGATTCAAAATCAACTCCGTGTTGCCAAAAGACGAATTCCTCTATTTATTATTTTTTGGATTATGGCAATCGTTCTATTGCCTTACTGGGGGACAGCTCTAATCTTTATGGTTTGGATAACTATAATTGCTCCTCAGATATACAAGCTTTATAGGGCAAATCAATTCAACAACGAATTTGGACGAGCAATTGACGACTAAAATAAAATGGAATTTCAAGGGATGGAAGAATACTATTTTGCCGGGTTATCATTTGATGTACTAGGATGGGAATCGATAGACGAGGAAGCTGTTTATAAAACACAAAGGATAGCACCATCAATTAACAAAATAGAAGACTTCATAGAAGTTTTAGAATTACGATTTGAAGGGGATAAGCTAGTAGGTGTAACGGAATATGTTGAAGGCAGAGGATACCCAGTAGATGATCTGAATAATGGAAAGATTCTTGAACGACCTGAAGAAAGTCCGATACAGACACGGAAATATCTATATGAAGCCAAAGAGGGATTGAGTCATTTATTTGGTGAAAAATCAACAGGATTTAATATTCCAGAAGATGAAGCTAAATATAGTGTCAACTATTTCGGCAACATAACTAGTGGATTGATCGAATGGTTACCTTACCCTGAAATAGAGTTATTCTGTCCAGAATTTTTAATGGGTATCCTATATGTTGATTACAATGATCCATTGAAGCCGAAATATCTTAATCCAGAAGTAATAGAGAAAGTAAATTTTCCAGATAAGGATCAAGAATTTGCTATAAAAACATTTGTAAAAGAACCATATATAGTAGATACCAAATTTGATGAATTTGAAGGATGTTTTGGATATTTAGGAGTTCCGCTATGGCTTCAGCATTTTCAAATACCAAGATGCCCAATTACTGGAAACGTCATGAAATTTATGATAGAAATAGAAGGATCCAATTTAAGTTATGGACGGAATTTAGAAGGGAAGTATAGTTATGATCCAGCAGTGTATTTTTTTATGGAGCCTGATTCGAAAATTATTGGAATTGTGTTGCAGACCACTTAAAAACGACTGGTAACAAAGCTTATATGACCATGCCGCCCTTTCGAAAAATAGGTTGTTGATTGGTAAGAGAGTTGATTTATGATGAACAGAAACCGATGTCGAAAAACAGAAAAATGGGAAGGACGTTTCATACCCAGATCGTTATGTGCAAGCAAGAATAGAAAATGTGAAATGAAAGACTTATTAACTTTCAACTAGATCAAAGTTCTGAATATAGCATTGTAGGAAGAGAAGAAGAATTCCTTGAACTAAATAATTTGTTAGATAGAAATAGTTGTCATAATGCTTAAAGTCCAAACTGTGTCACATAGAGATGATGAGTCATTACCGTGGACAAAATTAGAAAAACATACATCCTTCTAATACAATGATTTCGCCTGTGTCAACAGAATCTTTTAAATAATTTCTTTCAGAAGGATGGAAAATAAATGTTTGATCCTCAGTACTTGAGAAATGAAGTAAACCATCAATTACTTCATATTTATAAGTTATAGTATATTCAATTTCTTCACCAGATCCATAATAATCATATGCAAACCACAAAACATCCTCCTGATCTTTTTTGATTTTTATATTCCATTTTTTTCCATCGTAAGTTGTTTCGCCTAGTTTCCATCCTTCACAATAGGACGCAATACTATCAAGATTCAAGAAGGATATAAAATGGTCATTGTATAAAAAGTTTGAAAATTTTATATCTGAAAATTCGCTATAATAATTTTCTGCATCTGCCCAGATTGTCTCATCATATTTATATAAAAATCGACAAAACTTTCTTCCCCAAGCCGGACCACAATATGATATTACGTTTGGATCCAAAAAAGGATATTCTCTTCCACTTCTATCTGTTACAACGTCTTCCTGTCCAGACTCAAATGGCTCTGTGTCGCTTTCAGGTTCCGAACAAGAAAACAAACTAAAGAATAAAAATAGCAAAAGTAGTTTTTGCATTACTGATATTTTTGTACAGTATCAAATTAGGCTCATAATAGTAAAAATCACCAATAATGGCATTCCAAATAATATGGTTAAAACATTAAAAATCTCTGCAACTGTACTTTTAGAAAAAAATCCAGAATTAGTAAAAATACCTAAAAATTTTCTTGGATATTTAACAAAATGTCTTCAATAAAAATATAATCCAGTACATGACAAAAAGTAGCACTCCATGTCTCGCATTCGCTTCGTCAAGGCTGCTACTCGAGCCGTTATAACCAGTTAAAGCATAGATGACGTAAAGATGTCACAAAGATGACGACACCAATGCCAATGCTTTTATTTAGCTTTGCCTTCAGTAATTAAACATCACTCAATTGAAGAACAAAGATTTAGCAAAAAGAGTAAAAGAATTAAGAAGGCGTAACGGTATGTCACAAGAACTATTGGCAGAAAACTCTGGGTTAAGTTTAAGGACAGTTCAAAGAATTGAAAATGGAGAAACCCAACCAACTGGAGGTTCCATCAAAAGATTATCTAGTGCCTTAGATGTTACACCTAACGAATTAATTGATTGGCAGGTTATCGAAGATAGTAAAGCTCTATTATTATTGAACTTGTCTCAACTAGGCTTTATAGCATTTCCGTTGCTTGGTATACTAATCCCGTTAATTATTTGGACTTCCAAAAAAGATAAGATAAAGGACATCGATTATGTCGGAAAATCCATTTTGAATTTTCAAATATCTTGGACATTGCTTTTGTTTTTATTAGTTCTTAGCCTTTTTATGACCTCAAAACTTGAATTAGCAAACATTTCCTTTGCTCGAATACTAATATCTATTGGCGCCATGTATTTTCTAAATTTTCTAGTTGTAATATCAAATACCTTCAGATATCACAATGGAAATGCTGTAAAGTACATCTCCGTGTTTCATTTCTTAAGTTAACCTCAAGGTAATTAAACTAAATAAGAAGCTAATGAATAAATCAAGCTACAAAGTAACCCTTGAACTTGTATTACGTCAGTGTGTATTCATAATTCTTAATATTTATGGATTATCTAAATTATTAGGGGGGCAATTTTATATGAAAGGGAAATTACCTGTCGAAGTTGCAAATACAACATTAGGTGAGGCAAGTGGATTTTCATTAGCTTGGACATTTATGGGGCATTCATATTTTTATATTTTGTTCATTGGCCTTTTTCAACTTTTCGGAGCTTGGTTTCTATTATGGAATAAAACAAAACTGATAGGAGTATTGATATTATTACCTATAATGGTAAACATAATTATGTTCGATATTATTTTTCTTGATGTATATCCAGCACTAGCGAATGCCATAATAGTTCTTTTGATGTTATTCTTAATTCTATTTTTCAATAGAGAAATAGTAAAAGATACCCTCAATAAGCTCACTAACTTTCAATCAAAAACTAGTGTTCCACTCAAAAAAAGAATAATCACTTTTGGAATCACTATTCTATTTATTGTATTAATATTTAGTTTTGATTCATTTATTGAATATTGGCTTGGAGCAAGTACAGAAAAGATAATAGAATAGTAACTGGTTACAACAAGATGGATGTCGCTCACCCTTCCCTTTGGTAAAGACACCACATACTCAGACCGTTACCCATCATTATGGAATTATTTGGTGTACAGCGAACAATCTGAATAATTTTGAAGAAGGATTATGGAAGGCTGTATCTGTATTAGGAGACAGAGATACTATATGTGCAATAGTTGGAGGAATACTGATAATGTCGACAGATGAAAAGAATATTCCTACAGAATGGATAGATTCAGTAGAGGACTTTGAAGAGAGTGATTTTAGAACTAAGAATTGAACGGTAGATAACAAAGCGTATGCGATCATGCTGCCCTATGAC
>ENA-UENX01000571-UENX01000571.1-marine-metagenome-genome-assembly--contig:-NODE-571-length-12471-cov-153.861151_pt1 | contig 12471 bp, 10 predicted proteins | sample MGYA00237875_ERZ529327 | MGnify/ENA primary metagenome ERZ529327 (study PRJEB26372, sample SAMN05368347) | marine metagenome | biome: cultured habitat; feature: ocean water; material: water; isolation...
ATCTCATCCTTATTATTGGGCAGGGTTTACTATAGTTGGTAGTCCTTGGTAATAAAATTGTTGAGTTCACAACGGGATCGAAACTTTATAGCCGTTTTCAGATAACTTCTGATGGACGATAAACTTCTACCTTCATTTCTATTGGGTAAGTATTCAGCAATTTAGCAGTGAGCTCAAGCGCTTTTGTCTGTTAATAGCGTGCAAAAAGATGAAGTCAAACTAATTGTTTTTTCGTTCAGACTTTTAATTCTTTTTGGAGACAAACTCCTCCTTCTAGCTGATAGCTAACAGCTGAATGCTTCTCTGTTTTAGATACCAGTAGATACTCTTGCAAACTTACCCACCTTTAGTAATTCAAGAGTTTTTCTCATCTGTCTAAAAGAATTAAGGTTCAGACTCAACATAAATTAGTATTAGCAAAATTATGGATTTCTAACCATTCTTTATCTGATAAAGGTTCAGTAATTAACTGAATTTTAAAACATTCACTTGCTGCTATAATTAATACTTCAATAATCTTATTAATCAAACTTTCTCCCATATCATTTGTAGATAAAAAAGATGTAAAAATATCAGAAACTCCAGAGAATACTTCAGAGTTAAAAACATACCTAAAAAACTCAATATCAGGTTCTAACATCATCGAACCATGTTGTAATATTGCTCCTTTTTTTCTAAGTTGCGCACTACCGATGAATTTTCTCCCATCAGGTAAAACTAAATCTGCACCTGTAGAAGTTCCAAAACAGTTTGGGTTCTTAATATAACCTCTTCCTGTACTGCCATAAGCTAAGTCAATACCAAGCGATCGCCATCCCCAGATTAAAAATTCACAAATAGCCCGATAAGACTCAATGGGACTACCACTAAAACCAGAACTTATCAGACTATAAGTTAAGTCCCCTTGATGTAAAACTGCCCTCCCACCAGTAGGGCGACGCACAATATCTATAGGAGTACCTTGCCTAGTAAGATTTTGCCAATATTCGGGGTATGATTTTTGATGATAACCCAGAGAAATAGCAACTGGTTGCCAAATATAAAAACGAAGAGTCGGTGGAATATTTCCTTGGAGATGTTGTTGTAGCAACCATTCATCTATTGCCATTTGTAATTTTCCCGTTGTTGTTAGTAGGGGTATGAGTCGCCAAAACATAATCAAGTACGAATTTAATTTTTGTAGTTCTTTCTTCTCTCAATAGACTACCCTTAATTGAGGTATCATTGCCAAACTTATCAGGTAGGTTAGAGGCTAAAATTTAGACTTTAAAAAGCATTCAAAAATCTGTCGTTATGCACCATTAAATATGTGTTTATTCACTACTCTTAATTGAGGAAATCATATAACACCAATGTAATAAATTTTTATTAAACTTTATTGAGTAACATACCTACCCCTAACCCCGACTGTGAAAAGGTAAAAAGTTCCTGAAAACTTGATAAAATTAATACGTTTTTAGGGTGCTAACTATTAAAAAAGCTGTGGGGAAAGTTTTAATTACTTAGCAATTGAAGTTTGACCAAAGTTCAGGATTTTATGTTTTACCCAACCCAAAATAAAAAGGTAAAAAAGAGGGTAAAAAATGATAAATTTTCTCCCTCCAAATTAAGAATTTTATACAAACAATTAGCCGTAAAGAAATCTAGAGATATTCCATAAAAAATCTCTACAAAAGTTGTAACAAAAAGCTTTTTAATATCTGGAAGTATATTTTATTTATTGGCCAAATTCTGCAACTAAAAGTTCATCATTATCATCAGCAAGAGTCGCAACAATAGTAATAGCCCGCGAAATTTCTCCAGGAGATAATTCTGCCACAGTACGAGTTGCCACAACTACAATTTGATTGTCCACAATGGCAAAATGAGATTCCATTGTTGATAACCAATTCATTTGTAATAATTTACGCATCAACTCTGGTTCATTTTTAGCAGGTAACTTCAATACATAAGACCAAACCGTTAAATTATCATCATCAGTTTCCCCAGTCAGTCTGACATATACATCCACACTGCCATATTTAAACTTCCACAAATGGCCCGCTTCATTTTGAGCCACCATAACTTTTTGCTCTTCTGCCATACCGGCAATAACAGTCTCAATATTTTCTATGTAACCAAGACTAGTTTCATCTTCGGTTAGTTCGTTAATATTTGCTTCCTCAATAGAAGCATTGTCCACAGAAACCGTTTCAGGGTTGTTAGTCGTCATAATTACTTATACCCAGTTCATATAGTACTTGTCTATTCTTAAAAATCTTAACCGAGAATCAAACAATATAGCTCTGAACCATTTTTCTTTTCTTCCTTAGTTGTCAATATTAAGATCAGGTTTATAAGCAACCCAATATTTACTAACAAAATGAACTTCCGTGGCAATATTTACAAACCCTGCTTTCTCCAAACGTTCTTCTAAATTATCTGTAATATAATTTTTAAAATAAGGTTCATGGAACATCGCCGGAAAATTTTCTAACATACCGGTAAAATCAGGTTCATCACATGTTTGAATAGAATCACAAATTACAAAAACTCCTCCTGGCTGAATTACTCGAAAAGCTTCCTCTAAAACTTTTGTACGTACCATTGGAGGTAATTCATGAAAAGTAAAGACACAAGTTATACCCTGAAAATATTTTTCTTGGAAAGGTAAATTCTCTGCATTTCCTTGCAAAAGCTGAGGTAATTCTCCCAATTCTTCAGATAGTAATTTATTTGCTTTTTTCAAGTAATTAGCTGACAAATCAATACCATAAATAGAAGCTTTTGGCAAGCTAGCGCGAATCAATTTTAATGTTCTGCCAGTACCACAAGCTATGTCTAAAACCCGTAATTTTTGAGGAGCGATCGCATCTAAATTTTGTCCAGAAAACAATTTTTCTAACCCCATTTTTAATGGAGCTAAAACTCGTCTGCGCATCACATCAGCAGTACCATTAAATAGAATCTCTACCTGTAAATCATAGAGATTAGCTGACATCTCGCTTAAATAACCATCAGTTTGATAATGAAAATTTTGTAAATAATAACTAGGATAACCTTGAATCTTGATCTGTGGTGAAAAATATTGATATTTTTTTTGTTGAATTCTTTCCCAAACCTGTGGTAGTTCTAGCCAAATATTAAGATAGAAACTGAAAAAATCCGACCAGGGATGATCAAAAATAATATTCGTTGGATATATACCCTTTTCACCATCTGCCAAATCTTTTTCTATGATCTCATCCATACGTTGCTGTATTTTTTGAATAACTTTCGCAGACAAAGGCTTAGTTTTCAGACGTAAATTTGGAGCAATAAAACCTTGCAGATAAGTAGAAATTTTTTTATGAGCTAAAGCCAGGCCGGCTTTACTTTTTTGAAATGTTTGATAAGTAAATTTGGTAATTGTATCTGACATGAGATGACCTGAGTCAATTTAAGGATTTATGAGATTTTAATTAAGAATTGTACACAGTTAAGATATTTTAATATCTTTTTTATAGCACTACATCTTTTGTTTACAAATGGGTAATTGGGGTTAGTTAACTATTGTTGATTTACTAATATTTATTCACATAAGTTTAGATATATAGTAAGAAGGATAAAAGACTTGATAGGATATGTCCATTTAATAAAAAAAGCTAAACATAGCACTGAAGCCATTCATTTTGATTCCTGACTTCTAAATTCTTGGCCTCTAACTCCTGAGTCCTCAAGAATTCTCTAGTAATAAAACAAAAATTCATCAAGTTAATATAATTTAACAGAAAATAAAGAAAAAAAAACAGAATAATGTCAAACATTTATTTGCCTAGAAATAGATTATCTTAGGGATTTTTTTTAAATAGACAAAAAAAAGCCTCCACCAAAGGAGGCCATAGAAGAATCAAATTACTTATATCAATTAACAGGCTATAATTTAGCAATCATAGTACATAGAAAACTCATAGGGATGAGGTCGCAGACGCATCGGTTTAACCTCATTCTCCATCTTGTAATCAATCCAAGTTTGAATCAAATCTTCCGTAAATACCCCACCAGCAGTCAAAAACTCATGATCTTTTTCCAAAGCTTCCAAAGCACCTTCTAGGGAACCAGGAGTAGAAGGAATCTTACTCAACTCTTCAGGACTTAGGTCATAAATATCCACATCCAAAGATGGACCAGGGTCAATTTCATTCAATATCCCATCAATACCAGCACAAAGCATAGCCGCAAAAGCAAGATATGGGTTACAAGTAGCATCAGGACAACGAAATTCTAAGCGTTTTGCCTTAGGATTAGTACCAGTTAAAGGAATTCGGACAGAAGCGGACCGGTTTCCTTGAGAATAGGCCAAATTTACTGGAGCTTCAAATCCAGGAACTAATCGCTTATAAGAATTAGTAGAAGGATTAGAGAAACCTAATATTGCTGGAGCGTGCTTCAGGATACCACCGATATAATGAAGAGCCATCTTACTCAAATTAGCATAACCATCACCCCAGAATAGAGGCTCTCCGTCTTTCCAAATTGACTGGTGAACATGCATTCCAGAACCATTATCATTAAAGATTGGCTTAGGCATAAAAGTAATAGTCTTGCCATACTTTCTACCCACATTCTTGATAACATACTTATAAATCATCAAGTTATCTGCAGCTTCTACCAATTTACCAAAGCGGAAGCCTAATTCATTCTGACCACCTGTAGCTACTTCGTGGTGATGCTTCTCAATAGGGACTCCACACTTAGCCATTGTTAATAGCATCTCTGTGCGTAAGTCTTGCATAGTATCTGTAGGAGGTACTGGGAAATAACCTCCTTTGTAGTCAGGTTTATAAGCTTTGTTACCTCCATCTTCCTCTCTTCCAGAGTTCCAACGACCCTCTATACTATCAACATAATAGTATGCTTTATTTTCTGTTTGGTCGAAACGAGCATCCTCAAACACAAAAAATTCAGCTTCTGGACCAAAATATACAGTATCCCCAATACCTTGAGTTTTTAAAAAATCAACTGCTTTCTGAGCTATAACTCTTGGGCAACGACTGTACCATTCACCAGTTCGAGGTTCTTTAATACTACAGGTGATACTTAGTGTAGGTTCGGCCATAAAAGGTTCAATCCAAGCAGTAGTTGGATCGAGCACCATCATCATGTCTGACTCGTTAATACTTTTCCAACCACGAATACTAGAACCATCAAAAGCAACTCCATCTGTAAAAGAGCTTTCATCAATTTGACTTTGATGAACTGTTAAATGCTGCCAAATACCAGGTAAGTCAATAAACTTCAAGTCAATAACTTGAATGTCTTGACTCTTAATCCAGTTCAATACATCTTGGGCTGTTTTTACCATCATTAGCTCCTAAATCTTAAATTTTAATTTTCTGAATAGACTTAACAGCTACTGCTATTACCCTAGAAAACTTTAATAAAACATGACAAAGTTACACATTGATTTTATACCATAAGTTTGTATGTAAAGTTCTCATGATTTCAACTAAATTTTGAAACCAAGCAATGGCCTAAAAATCACTGCAGCTCTAAGACTAATACACTCAAATAATAATAAGAATTTAAATTGAATGTTTGTATCGGGTGTTACGCTCATCCTATAATTAACCTTAACGATTCTGCTAGGTATGAATCTATCTTAACGTTATTTTGTTTGAAGATTTATACTCTCCTTATCACTCCTTGAGAGCAATAAGAAAAACAATTAATCTTGTGGTATATTCAGCTTTGGTGATAGGCCTACTCATATATATATGAACAGACAGGCTAACTGAGAAAAAGTACCAATTTCCAGCATGGGTAACACCGCACCAAAGATCAGTAGCTCAAGGAAGAGTAATAGTCATTGGGAACGCTCCATGCTTGAGCTCAACACATACAACAAAAAGTTTTTTTGTTTAAGTATTTAGGCTGCTGGGCTAGCAGTATTAGTTGGCGGAGTGGCCATAAGAACCAAAGGGAGTCATCTCTGAGGGCGAGTACGCGAGAAGCACCAAAGACTATTACAGTAATGGTTAGAAATTCCGCGTTGTCTCTCAAGTGCAACCTTGGAAAGATGTAAAAGTAGGATCATCAGGTAAATTTAAAAAATTATTAGGAGAATGATTTTATGCAGGACACTATAACTAGCTTAATAAAAAATTACGATATTAAAGGTCGTTATTTGGACCAAAATGGGATTGATCAATTAAAATCTTATTTTGAAACTGGTACTGCAAGAGTACAAGCTGCAACCCTAATTAATTCTCAGGCAGCTAGTTTAGTAAAACAAGCTGCAATTACTTTGTTTGCAGAACAACCAGAATTAATCCGTCCCGGTGGTAATGCTTATACAACTCGTCGTTATGCAGCTTGTCTGCGGGACATGGACTATTATCTACGCTATGCTACTTATGCTTTAGTAGCAGGTAATACAGACGTTTTAGATGAGCGTGTGTTGCAAGGGCTTCGGGAAACTTATAATTCTTTAGGAGTACCTATTGGACCTACTTTGATAGGTATTAGCATTCTTAAAGAACTTATTAAGTCTAAGGTAGAGGCTGCAGGTATTCAAACTGGTGCTTTTTTGGCCGAACCCTTCGATCATCTAATTAATGAGTTGGCAGAAAAGGATATTTAATATTCTTTTTTTTGTAGTCGTAAAGCGCGGGTTGAATCAAAAGATATATCAAACCCGCTTGCTGATTAAAATCAGATTTTTTTGTATGAATGGTTTTTTAACTTCTCTAAAAAGAGTAATTTTTTGATAAATATCGTATTTGAATATACGCACAATTATTATCAAACACAATAGATATCTCCAGAAACTAAGTTTTTACTCAGGTATTCCACAGATTTGAGATTAATTATCGGAGAGATATAATTTAGGTAAGCATTTAAGTCAAGTAAAATTTGTGCCTAAACAAAGATTAGATGTTTTATTAGTAGAACGAAACTTATGCAGTTCTCGACAAAAAGCTCAGGTTTTGATTAGAGCAGGGGAAGTAATGGTAAATCAACAAATAGTTGATAAACCTGGAACTGAAGTTGACTTGGAGTCGAATATTAAGGTTAAACAAAAATCTTTATATGTTTCTAGAGGAGGCTACAAACTTGCTAAGGCATTAGAGTATTTTTCTATTTCTATTTCTAATAGAATATGTCTTGATGGTGGTATATCTACAGGAGGTTTTACAGATTGTTTATTACAAGCAGGCGCTAAATTAATTTATGGTATTGATGTTGGTTACGGACAAGTTGACTGGAAGTTGCGTAACGACTCCAGAGTAATTTTGAAAGAGAGAACTAATATACGTTATTTAACTCCTCAAGAATTATATGGTGACTCACTAATATTAAATTATGAACTACAAGAAAATACAAAAGAAATATATCCTAGTTTAGCTGTAGTTGATGTTTCTTTTATTTCTCTGGCTAAAATATTACCTGCTTTATGGGAATTACTTATTCCACCTCGTGAAACAATTTTGTTGGTAAAACCTCAGTTTGAAGTAGGAAAAGAAAGAGTCGGAAAAAAAGGTGTGGTACGTTCCTATAATGACCAAGCTGAGGCAATTTTTCAGGTATGTTGTAGTGCTAATAATTTAGGATGGAAATACGCAGGTTTAACTTGGTCTCCTATACAAGGTCCTGCTGGTAATATAGAATATTTATTATGGTTAAATTTAGACAGTGAACTTTTAGTTGATAGGTCGGCGATCGCTGATATCACAAAATTAGCTCGGCAAAAATTTAATCATAACTTATAATTAAAATTTGACTTTTAAAATTGCCATATTTATTAATATTTAATATTAAACACAAATAGTTATTTATTATCTAGTCTGAATCAGAAAAATTCTGATCTAAATTTAGATATCCTGGAGATAGTATTTAATTCAAATAATTGCTACAGTCAAATTCAAAAAGTGATTTAGATGAATTCTGAATGCTATTAGCTCAAATATTAGTATTGAAAAATCTCAAAATTCTAGACTTGGTAAATAAATTTTTTCGGGCCGTAATCTTCTGAATTTAAGTCCCAAACAAATAGCAGAATTAAAGCAAAATCTGTAAAAAAATGGTGTGATTTTTATCCGCAACCAAAATCTGACGGCATCTAAGTTAACAGAATTTGCCAAACAGACCTTTAGAAATTCAAGCCTTGGTCATCGCCGCCCAAAACCTGTAGATCCTGAAATTCCTGCATACTGACAAAGTTCAGGGTCTGCTATTTTAGGAAATTCTAAAAGATTATCTCATAATGTAGTAGGTAAAATTGATTGGCAATGGCATCACGACAAAGACCTTCTCCCAACAACTAATGGGTTAAAGATGAATACTCCTTATGTTGTCATGTTATATAGTATAATAACTTCCCCATAAGGCATTGACGGACAGCCCCATAGAACTGACTTTCTAGATATGATACAAGCTGATAATAACTTTGAATCTCAATATCAACAGCAGTTAGAAAAGCTTTCGATGTATCATTTTTCTCCTGTACCTCCACCACCAGGGATAGATATTCCTAGGAAACTGCATCCTCTAGTATCAACCCATCAAATAACTGGACATAAAGGTTTATATTTAGGTTCAGACACTTCTACTATACAGGGACTTGAAGATAAACTTGATTTGGCAAAGCAATATTGGGTAGAGTTATTTGAAAAAATTCTTAATTTTACACCTTTTTATAGCTATCTTTGGCAAGCTGGAGATATTGTATTTTGGAATAACTCTCAAGTTATGCACACTGGTAAAGCGTACAAATATACTAAGTATCAACGCATTGCTTTGCGTATTGGCGTCGTGAATAATGGTGATAACTATAACTGCTAAACCGACAATAAATCACATATTCTTGGTTTATAAGTCTTCATAAGTCGATAAAGGCGCGAAAGTGATAAATTCAAAAGTATTGCATTTTCTTGAGCTGGGAGCTGGGGAGTAGGGGAATAGATAGAGACGTTGCATACAACCTCGGTACAGAGAAGTAAAAAATAAAAAATAATTGACACTAATCTTAATGTTTGTACTCTTTCTGTTGAAGTGGAAGAATCTAATTAGATCAAATCCAGCAGCATTGGTATAATTCTATATTGAAGAGTAATAAGTTGAAATTCTAGGAATGAGCAAACTTTTCTTTTGTCCCTAATGATGATAGGAATTATATTACTCCGAAGCCAACAAATTTGATATGACCTATCCCACACTTTGACGCACTACTTAATTGCCCGTATATCAGCGTTCCAATTTCTTTTACCCCCGAGCACAGTGGCAGAATTAGTTTTTTTAACATTTCACACTGTAAGTCAGTTAAATTACTTGGATAGTTCCTTCATTCCATAGATCGGGAGAGTTACTTGAATTATTGTCTTCTCACTTAACATCTAAGCGATCGCTCTTAAGAATACCTTACAAACAACCTCTAAACGGCAAACACCTATATTTTTCGGTATTATTTAATTTTAATTGCTGACTTCGGTATTTCCTTGTATTAATAGAAATCTCAGATTTATCAATAAAACTTTAACGCTAAAGCATTATTCTACAATAATATGAGGATATAAATATTTTTTTTGCTCTAACCATTTAATTTCCATGTTAATCCGAAAAATTAGTATATATTTTATTTTTTTTATTAAACTATCTATTTACATATTTTGTACTTCATTTATTTTTAGCATAATAGTTTCAGCAAAAATAATATCTATTAAATTAGCTGATAATTTTCTATACAATTTAATACTTTTTGGTGATTTTTTAAGAGGTATAGAAATCGTTGAAATTTTCAATATTATTGCTTTTGCTGTAGTTGGAATGGGTTTTGGCTTGGCGACGGTTTTGTTACCTAAATATTTGGGCCGTTATGTCAGCACAATTTTATTAGTAATTTTAGTCCCAATAATTTTTATTACAACTCAAATAGTGAGATATGATATTTGGGTAGAACAAGTAGCGGAGAATGAAAAATTATCATTTAATCAAGCTGAATTACTCATTGATTCATTTTTAAATAAAAGAGTAGGAAAAGATGGTATATATGGCTTCTATTTATATACTGCTAAATTTCCAGTTCTCCCTGATAAAAAAGTACAGATTAACAACTTAGATAGATTAGAGAAGAGTGTTAATTCTAAGTTTGTACGATTAATTGGAGTTCCTCCAGGAGTAATTTATTGGACTATGAGTTTATGTTTTTGGGTAATTAGAATATTTTATTTTGTGATAGCAGTAGTAACTACAATTTTTCACTTCAGAGAAGGTTTAAGGATAGTTAAATGTTGAATAATAATGTTTTACTTCAATCATTTATTCTTGATAGCAAAAATTACTTGCATATTTAGTTATTAATTATTATGATCAGATTAGTATAAATTACTATATATGCTAACTTCTTCCTCCTTCCTTATTACTTATTTATTGAATAATTCCTGTTGTAAACGATAAATTATTGTATCAGGTTCCATCTGACTTAAAATATCCTGAATAACTATATCTTGCCCCAAATCTCCCCAAGTACAACCATTTTCCAAATAAACTTTAGCAGCACTGCCAATCGCATAAGTTCCATAAGCAGCTACAGAAGCTTGAGTAATAGCAACTCCTGTATAAGAAATAATATTAACCTTTCCTAAACCTAATAATAAACTAGTTCCCAAATCACCCAACAATATACCACCAGCACTAAAAATAATTATTTTCCAAAGTTTGCCTGCTTCATAGCTAGTCATCGGTAAATTATAAAGACGAGACAAAGAGCGAATTAAAGCTAAATCTATTACTGTCGTTCCAACTACATCAATAATAGTAATAGGATTAAAAGCAATAGCTAAAGCTTTATATTTAGCAAAATCCCAGATTAAATCATCAGCTTCATTTTGTTTAATCTTAACAGTTTTCTGAGCAATACTTACTTCAGCTTTTCTAGCTTGAAGTAACGCATTTAAAGCTAAAAGTGATCGTCCTTCCCTCTCTAAAATAGTAATTATTTTCTGTCGCAACTCATCTATTTTAGGAGATGGAGTTTCCCATTCATGAGTCACTTTACCATCAGGCATTTCTATTATTACAGGTAAAGGAGTTGGTTCTGCTGCCACCATTACTACTTCAAAAGTTGGGTAAATATTATCTAATTCTCCTGACTGAAAAACAGCAATATTTTGTAAATTCTTATAGATTTCCTGTCGTTCCACCTCTGAATATAAATCTATTTTATTAAACACTAAAATTAACGGCTTTTTAGATTTTTTTAACTCATACAAAGCATCATATTCAGTGCGAGTAATATCTCCAGAAACAACAAATAAAATTAAATCAGCTTGGCGAGTAACTTCCTTCGCCATTTCTCCACGAACTTGATCTGCTACTTCATCTAATCCTGGAGTATCTATTAAGTCTACTTTTGCTACTTCTTGTTGATGGAAATTAACGAAAATATTAGGAGTCCATCTAATCGAACGTGGCCATTTAGTTACACCATTAAGAGGACCTGTTTCTAATATTTTTTCACCTAATAAAGCATTTAATACTGCTGACTTACCGCGACTGACCAGACCAAATACAGCTATTTGAATTACTCCTTGGTCAAGCTTATCAATATTTGATTTTAATAATTCTAATTGGGTTTTAACAGTAGATGAGAATTCAGGGTTAGTTGTTTTATACGAGGCATTTTGCCATACAGAATATCTATTTAAAGCTCTTTGTAAACTTGCTTTAGCCCGTTTCCAATGAATTTTACTTTGTTTACAATAACTTTCTGTTGACTGAGAATTTTCTGTAATTATTTCTGGATATATATTTGAGTGATTCAAGGTTAGACTTGCCTTAGATAATTTAGTAGGAAATAAAAGTATCATTAGTAATGATATAATTTTATCAAATCAACTGACATAATTTCTAAAAGATTCCTGGTTTAGTCACCGAAAAGTTTATAATTGGTATAAGTTACTTTTTGAGATAAACATGAGTAAAAGTTCCAAGAATTTAGAGTTGATAATAGTGATAAATGCTTTTAATATATCAGTTATTTTGGGATGTCTATCAAATTAAGAAAATTTGGTAAGAGCTGAAGCTCAAAAGACTTTTGAGAAAAATAGTTATCAAATTTCTTAGAGTAAGAGAAAAAAATATTTTTTAATACAGAGTTTTTATCAATAGATATTGAGCAATAAAATTTTGATAATTTGGTAAATCTCAGAAATTTAAAAAATTGTTCATAAGTAATCTTAAATAAATGATCAGAGAAAATTCTACTTAAATATATTATGAATTGAGAACGAATTTTTTACAAGTAGCAATAAATAAAGAAAACTATAAAAATTTTACAGGTCTTTTTCTAATTTCTCAACTTTGATAAAATTAGTATCTGTGGGAGTAAGAAAATATTTTGCTCAGTATATATATCTTAGTCTTCTGAAATAAGAGTCGCTACTGAAAAATTATCAGTATACTTAATTATTTACCAGAGGGAATTATCATCTATTGCCACATTATTTGGTCAGA
>ENA-UENX01000574-UENX01000574.1-marine-metagenome-genome-assembly--contig:-NODE-574-length-12385-cov-142.238423_pt1 | contig 12385 bp, 11 predicted proteins | sample MGYA00237875_ERZ529327 | MGnify/ENA primary metagenome ERZ529327 (study PRJEB26372, sample SAMN05368347) | marine metagenome | biome: cultured habitat; feature: ocean water; material: water; isolation...
GTTAAATAAGCGATCGCCGCAGTAAATATAGAAGAAAAATTAGTTTCAGTAAAAATTAATCAAAGAAAAATTATCATCTCTTCATCAATTCTCAATTATAATTCAGCTCTAAAAAACTATCTCTGGTCAATAGGTATCAGAGAGCCAGAAATACTGAAGAAACTCAGAAAAGAAACATCAAAACTCAAAAGTAGGTGATGCAAATATGCCCAGAGCAAAGTACCTTTATTCTAGTATAACTTCTCTTGAAGCAACTCATCAAAATTCATACTAAATATCTCTAAAAAAAACAGAAAAGCGTAGTCAAATCTCTAATAATGATTAACTACGCTAAAAATTTTACCTTTAACTTCAGCCTCAGTTTTGAGCCTGAATTCTAGTGCTATCTAAACACTAGATAAATCTAGAAATTATACACGGGCATTACCAAAATTCACATCAGAAACATTTTGACCACCAGATACGTTGATCAAACTTGCTTGACCAGAAGGGGGAGCAGTTTGATTAAAGATAGCGCTCTGCTCTGGGTTTAAGTCCTGACGAATTGTATAACCAGCATCTGCCAAACCAGGGAAGCTATAGTTACCATTGATATCACTAGCAACAAGTACTTCATTAGCATCTTGAATAGAGTTGTTATTCTGATCCAAGTAAAGAACAACACCACCAATACCAGGTTCACCAGGATCTAGCAAACTATTAGCATTGAGATCCTCAAAAGTTATCCCACTAATACTACCTGTACCTGTAGGTGGTGGTGGCGGTGCCACAGGTAATATTGGTTGTGGCGTAGTGCTATTACCAAAGTTGACAAAATTAGCATCATCCCCTGCAAACAGTGTCACAACAGGGTTTTGACCAGTTTGGAATAGACCTGGTAATGGTAACTGTTGAACTTTGTAAGTACCAGGTGGTATCTCAAAATCATATACTCCCAACGAATCTGTAACCGCCTTACGTTCCTCATTATCAAGGATTAAGTTATCATTGCGGTCAAGGAATACAGTAGCACTAGGAATACCATTCTCTCCTGGACCTATCAAGCCATCACCATTGATATCATTGAAAACAACACCACCAAGATTTGCAGTAGTAGGCACAGCAGGCGGGAGATTTGTAGGAGCATTCGCAAGGTTAACAAACTCAGCATTGTCCCCTGCTGCCAAAGTAATTACAACAGGAGATGGAGTACTAGAGTCAGTGAAACCTGGTTGTGCTTCCTGACGAACAACATAAGTTCCTGGAGCTACAAACGGGATATCGTAGCGACCAAATTGGTCCGTTAAAGCAAACCGCTCATTACTATCTCGTTCCCCGTTCTCATTAGCATCTATGTAGATAGTAACATCAGGCAGTTGAAGTTCACCAGCCTCTGCCTGACCATCAGCGTTATCGTCTATAAATGCAATACCAGAAATATTAGCAAAATCAGGAGGAGGAAGAACCGGAGACTGCCCAAAGTTAATTACTATGTTAGAGTTCTCAAACGCATCAACCGTAATTGGAAGATCTGTTGGAGTTGTAGCAGTATAACTTTGTGAAACCACGTTGGGATCATTCGGGTCTGTAATAGGGTCTGGTGGAATTAGTCGTAATGTGTAAGTACCAGGCAACAAACCAACAATTGCATAGTCTCCGTTAGTATCTGTGAACGCATTAGGTTCAATATCTCGGTTGTCAAGAATACCATTCTCATTTAGATCTACATATACCTGGAAACGAGGTACACCCATTTCTACACGCTCATCAGGATCAAGGATGCCATTGACATTAGTATCATTAAAGTCTTGAATACCATTACTATTAAAGTCTTCAAAGACATTTCCTGTAATTAGGGTTTGTGGTTGGTTTCCAAAGTTGTAAACAACACTACGACCACCGCCAACTGTTACTACTGCTGGTGGAGTAGTTTGCACAAACCCTGTACGATCAAGAATTTGTAGTAGGGGAAATGATCCTTTTTTACCAGATGCATCTAGACCATAAGTACCATCAGGACCACTAAGTTGATTTGGTTCAAAGCCTTGTATTTGTCCGTCTGTGTGAGTGTCTAAGAAAACCTCAACACCAGGTAAACCTACTTCCCCTTTTAGAGGTTCAAATAGTCCGTTACCATTATTGTCAGCAAATACAATACCACTAACAGTATCTTTCTCTGGTGATGTGACGTTAACACCCACATCAATATTAGTTACACTTTGACCAAAGGGAAGATTAATCGAAGTTGGTGATACATTAGGGTTTGGTACCACCTCACCGACAGTAACATTAATAACTGGGCGAGTGGCAGTTAAGAATAAGTTTTCTTGCTGAACAACACCAATTGTATAATTAGCAGGAGTTACACCATTAAATGTATAACGACCATCAGGAGCTGTAAAAGTTGCAACTTCGTCAACATCAACTACACCATCGCCATCTATGTCTTGTTCGCCTTCATTTATTATCCCGTCACCGTTAAGATCTTCACGGCTATCTAGTCGTCCATCACCATCTATATCTAAGAAAACTTCAGCAGTTGGAATACCTGCTTCTCCTGAATCTTGGACTCCATTGTTATTACTATCAGTAAAGATGATACCACTAATACTGGTATTCGGGTCAAAGATACTGGTATCACCAAAATTGTATACAACAGTCTGACCGGGAACAACTGGAACTAGGGGAGTAGGAGTAGTGTTAACAAAACCTGCAGGTGGTGTTTCTAAAACTCTAAAGTTTCCTGGCTGCAATGTAAAGCGATATTCCCCGTTAGGATCTGTTCGGGTAATTGGTTCATTAGCTTCTGGGAAACCATTACCATTTTGGTCTACAAAAACTTGAACATCTATGAGTCTTGGTTCGTCAGGACCTGCTAAACCGTCAGCATTGCGATCGTCAAATTTAACCCCAGTAATTGTACCAGAAGCAAAGGTATTCATAGGGGCATTTAGAGGAAGTGTTACTGATGCATCAACTTGGCTACCAATATTGACGAAACTAATATTGTTACCTTCAGTCAAGTTAATTACTGGATCGGGAGTAATTTGTCTGAAACCTTGTTCCTGAATTACCTTGATCGGATAAGTATTAGCTGGGATATTCTCAAAGCTATAACGACCCTCTACATCAGTCATAGACTGAGGTTCACCCGCACTTAACTTTTTGTCATCATTAAGGTCTAGATAAACAGTGAACCCAGGAAGACCAGGCTCTTCAGGATCCATTACATTGTTACCATTGATATCATTAAACTTAGTACCAGCAATTCTGCCTGTTCCTGTTAGTTGGCTAGCAGTTAGGTTACCGTCTTCTACTGCTTCTGGAGCAGGTGCTGGAAGTGCTTCTGGAGCAGGTGCTGGAAGTGGTTCTGGAGTAGTTGGCACAGAATTACCTACATTCAATATAATAGGTCGATCACCTTGTAGAAGGTTAATTGGTTCAACTATATTAATGCTCTGATCTGGAGTAGTTTTAACAAAACCAGGTTGAGGTATTTCCCTCAAAGAGTAAGTTCCTACCGGAAGAGAATCAAAGCTATAGTCACCAGCAGGATTTGATATTGAAGCTGGTTCATTAGCGTCTAGTACATTGTTACCATTCAGGTCTAAATATAAAGTAAAATTCGCTAAACCTGGTTCTCTTGGATCTAAAAGTCCATTGGAATTAAAGTCGTTAAATTTCTTACCTCTTAATTGACCTTGAAGTAAAGGAGTGTCAGGAACTTGACCTATATTAACAATATTAATATCTTCGCCACTTGTTACAGCAACAACTGGATCTGGAACTGTTTGAGTAAAACCAGGTTGGGGCACTACTTCGACAACGTAAGTACCTGGAGGTAAGGTATTAAAACTATATTCACCTTGATGACCAGTAATTCTAAAAGGTTCATTTTGCTCAAAGATACCATTTTGATTTAGGTCTAGATAGACAGTGGAGTTAGATAAACCTACATCTCCTGGATCAATGGCACCATTAGAATTATTATCTAAGAAATTAATACCTGAGATACCATTGATTTGAGCATTAGCAAAGTTAACCCCTGGTAAGGTTCCTCCCATAGGTACATCAACAGTCATAGTCTGAGGTTGGGTTACTACATTAAATTTTAGTTGTTGCTCTGCTTCGCGAATATTGAGGCGGGTGGCTGGCAAATTAGCTAAGAAGTAGTTACCCTCCTGGTTAGTGACATCAAATGGTTCTTTTGGATCTAGAATATTATTACTATTGATATCTGCATAGATAGTAAAGTTTGGTAAACCTTCTTCCCCCAAATCAAACATACCATTAGTATTACTGTCTAGGTATTTAACACCTTGAACATTACCTGTACCAACAGGAGTAATGAGACCGATATCTATAGCTACGTTTGGTATTTCTTCTTCTGTTCCAGTAAAGATGATAACTGGGTTAAGAGTTGTTCTTGCTTCATTTGGTCCACGGACTACATCCACGTTTAATAGACTAGATGTAACCCCTGTAAATGAGTAAAAACCAAATTGATCAGTTACACTAGTAATCTCCCCTTCATCTAAAACTCCATTTCTATTACTATCAAGAAATACTTCGTACCCAGAAATGATTGGTTCATTAGAATCTTGGGTACCGTTAATGTTTAGGTCTTTAAATAATACACCACTAATATTACCGCCTGGGCCAGTTGCAGCGCTACCAAATAGAAAACCGGAAACATTAGGTTCTTCTGGGCTCAGACTAATAAATGTAGGGTCTGGGATAGTTTGAACAAAACCAGGTTGATCAAATCCCCGAAGAGTGTAAATCTGATTTAAGGGTAAATTAGTAAAACTAAAGCTACCATCATCCCCACTAATTGATGATAGTTCATCAGGATCTAATTGACCATTATTATTTTGATCTAAATATATAGTAATTCCTGGTAAGCCTGGTTCTAAGGCGTCCCGAAGGCCATCACGATTAAAGTCATTGTACTTGATACCAGAAATATTACCCAGGACAGAATTTAAAGGAACTGTCTGTCCACCTATGTTGTTGTCTATACTCACGTTCTAACTCCTCCACCAAAAAATCTATACTTAATAGTGATTTGTATTTAACTAATGGCTAAAAGCCACTGAATTCAATAAAATAATATACATTTTATCAATATGATCCTTATCATCCATGACGATTCAAGGGAAAGCGCAGACGCTGAGGATTATACCAGGTTGACTTGAATATGACAATTAGATTAGAAAATATATTGGAACAATTTACTCTTAAAACCATAAGCAAAAATTTTAAGTATTAGGTCTAGTGTAACCAGGTAAAAAAACCACCAGTTATAAAATACTCAAAGCTTTAAGAATCATTTTGAATTTGGGATTTTTCAGTTGTGTTAACTAGTAATAGTAAGCACCCCCCCTTTTTTTTTGGGTGGGTGCTATCTGGTGTCGGGACGTTACTTATTCCTGACAAGTTCCAATTTCAGAGAAAATTTATTATCTCAACTCAAAATGCGGCAAAATTGCTAGACGGCAAATAAATATAAGCTTTTGGTATTTCCAAAACAATAAGATATCGTACCTGAGCTGAGCTCTTGGCCAGAACTTCCTTAATAGCTTTTTGAGCCTGGACCAATTTTTTTTGACCTAAATTTTAATAGGCATCTTGTAATTCGTAAAATTCAGGAGAAATATAATCCTTACGTAATGGCCAACCTACCCAGTCTTCCGGCATCAAAATTCGTTTGAGATTAGGATGTCCTTCGTAGATAATGCCATACATATCATAAGATTCTCGCTCTTGGAAATCCGCTGACTTCCAAATCCAGTAAACGGAAGGAAGTCTAGGATCATCTCTGGGTACGAATACCTTTAAGCGTATTTCTTCTGGCTGTTCTACATCGTCACTGACTTTGACCAAATGATACATACTTACCAAGTCTTCTCCAGGTCCAGCATCATAAGCACATTGACATTGTAAATAGTTAAACCCATAAGCATATAAAGCTGTGGCTAGAGGAATTAAAAAATCCCTATTACCTTTGATAATTTCTATTCCCTGATGATCAGGTGCTAGAAATTCATGATCAAAGCCATTGTCTGTGAGCCATTTTGAAACTTTTCCGGCTTCAATAATTGGAGCTTCAGATTCAGCCAAGACTTACCTCCTCTTTTGGTATAGCTTGCAGTGCAGGTGATACTGGCATACCTATTGCTTCAGCTAGCTCTTTTGGCACTGCTTTACGGTCAGATGTTTGTAGATACTGACCTGTTAGTATTGGTTCAACAACTTTCATATTGTGCTTAACACAATAGTAACGATGTGTTTGCTGTAGTTGACCCCTTTCTTGCAAGGAATCATTAGCAATTTTTTTCCTCAGCTTAATGACAGCATCAATAATTGCTTCTGGACGTGGTGGGCAGCCAGGAATGTAAACATCCACTGGAATTAATTTGTCTACCCCACGAACTGCTGTTGGTGAGTCCATGCTGAACATTCCACCTGTAATTGTACAAGCACCCATGGCAATGACATATTTAGGTTCTGGCATTTGTTCATAAAGACGTACTAGGGTAGGAGTGTACTTCATGGTGATTGTACCAGCAGTAATTAGTAAGTCCGCTTGCCTAGGGCTAGACCGTGGAACTAAGCCAAAGCGGTCAAAGTCAAATCTGGAACCGATGAGAGCTGCAAATTCAATAAAGCAACAGGCTGTACCATATAATAAAGGCCATAAACTAGATAGTTTGGCCCAGTTATAAAGATCGTCAACTGTAGTTAAAACTATATTCTCTGAAAGTTCTTGAGTAACTGTCGGAGATTCCTCAATAGGATTAATAATTTTTTGGTTTTGATTAGGACTTAAGACCATTCTAAAGCTCCTTTGCGCCATGCGTATACTAGAGCAACCACTAAGATTGCGATGAAAATCAGTGCTTCTATAAAGGCTAACAGTCCCAACTGATGAAAGGCCACTGCCCAGGGATATAGAAATACTGTCTCTACATCAAAGATGACAAATACAAGGGCAAACATATAATAACGGATATTGAACTGTATCCAAGCTCCACCAATTGGTTCTACCCCTGATTCATAAGTAGTTCTTCGCTCTGGGCCACGAGTTTTTGGCCGCAGTAGCTTAGATGCAGTTAAGGCAATGATTGGTACTAGACTACTAATCATTAGAAAGCCTAGAAAATACTCGTAACCACTAAGAAAAAACACAATTAATCTATATTTCCTCAATAAATATGACTCTCTGTTGAACATTATAGAGACCACAAGAGACCATAAAAGTTATTCTAATGTCAATCTAAGTATAAGTCACAAGTCAAAATTAACAAGTCAAAAGCAATAGCTATTTATTAGTGCTTATATCCTCGAATTGCACTAATTCTGTAATAATAATTTAAAGATATTTTCATAATCCCTGATTCAATCTTTTAGAACTATGAGTGAGGAAACCACTGAGGCAAATACACAGGAACAGGATCGGTATGAATGCCGAGCTTGTGGCTACATATATGAACCGATCAAGGGAAGCTCTGCTAGTAATGTTCCTCCAGGAACTGCTTTTGCAGATTTGCCAGTGCGTTGGCGCTGCCCCGTTTGTGGAGTATCTACAGCCCAATTCGTGAATGTTGGACCTGTTGAAGGACCTTCGGGATTTAAAGAAAACCTTGGTTATGGTTTTGGTGTCAATACTCTCACACCCAGCCAGAAAAATATCCTCATTTTTGGTGGATTAGCCCTAGGATTTCTGTTCTTCCTGAGCTTATATGGTTTACGATAAGATGGCCTATTGGCTAATTACTGATTAAATGTGATGTACTCAATATTAAAATTCTGGAAACAAATTTTCATAATACTGACAGTGGTTATAGTTTGTAGCGGCTGCAAAAATGCTTTTTTACCAGCAATAACTTACAATCCCTGGGAGGTAGTTAAACTACCAACTGAGGCTACATTATTTGATATCGAATTTACTGATAATCTTGAACATGGTTGGGTTGTTGGTTCTGATGCGACTCTCCTTGAAACTAGTGATGGTGGTGAAACTTGGCAACCTAAAACTATTGAGCTAGAAGAAAAAGCTCGCTTGACATCAGCAAGTTTTTATGGTAAAGAAGGATGGATTGTGGGGCAGCCCTCTATACTTTTACATACTGATGATGAAGGACGCTCTTGGAATCGTATTGCTCTGAGTGCTAAACTGCCTGGTGCTCCTAATACTATTACTGCTCTGGGGCTAAATTCTGCGGAAATGACTACTGATGTAGGAGCTATCTATCGAACTGAAGATGGAGGCCAAAATTGGCATGCTCAGGTAGAGGATGCTGTGGGAGTAGTAAGAAATATTTCTCGTTCCCCTGATGGTAAATATATTGCTGTTTCAGCAAAGGGTAATTTTTATTCTACCTGGGAACCAGGACAAAAGTCTTGGGTTCCTCATAACCGTCAAAATTCCCGTCGTTTGGAAAATATGGGCTTTACTGATGATGGTCGTTTGTGGTTATTAGCACGAGGTGGTCAACTGCGTTTTAGCGATCAAGAAAACCCACAAGAGTGGGGAGAAGCTATTAATCCTGAGTATGCTACAAGTTGGGGTCTTTTGGATTTGGCTTATAGGACTCCTGATGAAATTTGGGTTTCTGGTGGTAGTGGTAATTTACTTCGTAGTACTGATGGTGGTGAGACTTGGGAAAAAGACCGTGAGGTAGAGAATGTTCCCGAAAATTTCTACAACATTGTATTTATGAACTCAGAAACAGGTTTTATTCTTGGTCAAAGAGGAAGTATGCTTAAATATAATAGTTCTCTGGTTTCAGAGGCTAGTTAAACACATAATGTATACCACTATAATACTAGGGAAATATCATTTTTCATAATTTAATTGAGTAGTATTACTCAGATTGTCAGATGTGATTTCTCTACATTTGTTATTGTTTAATTTTGTAAAAATTAGACTGAATGTGTTAAGATTGATCCCGTCTGACTTAAATATTAAAATGACAATTTTAAAGAAGACAAAAAGTTAGTCGATCTTTACTGTTAATAAAAACAAAAAAACCTCATATCATTAACAACTATGGCATGAGTATTCAGAAAGGTTTTAGGACTATCTCAAAATGATGGTTTAAGATTATTTGGAGGAGAAGATAAGATGGCTGGTGGCAGTACAGGTGAGCGTCCATTTGGAGACATTATTACAAGTATTCGTTATTGGGTGATTCATAGTATCACTATTCCCGCTCTTTTTATTGCAGGCTGGCTATTTGTCAGTACTGGGTTAGCTTATGATGTTTTCGGTACACCTCGACCTAATGAGTATTACACTGAACAAAGACAAGAATTACCAATTTTGTCAGACCGTTTTGAGTCTAAACAACAAATTGATGATTTTATCAAATAGATAAAAAATAAGGAAATTAAAACAATGACTAGCCAAAATCCAAATCAACCAATTAGCTATCCAATTTTTACAGTAAGATGGTTAGCAGTTCATACCCTTGGTGTACCTACAGTTTTCTTTTTGGGCGCCATTGCAGCTATGCAGTTTATTCAAAGATAGGAGCATAGAATAATGCCTTTAGACCGTAATAATAATCCTAATCAGCAACCAGTAGAATTAAACCGTACTTCACTTTACCTTGGTCTGCTGTTAGTCTTTGTTGTTGGTATTCTTTTTTCTAGTTATTTCTTTAACTAATTCCGAAAGTAGAATAAGCAGGTTATTAGATATAAAAGTCACCCAAATAGGGTGACGTATAGATAGTAAAATTAGATAGAAAGTTAATAGGCAAGTTGCTGAAAAATTATCTAAAAATAGTATTTAGTTTAGAAGTAATTGAGGTTAAGTATTATGATGTCTGAACCAGGAAGGATTCCATTATGGTTGGTTGCTCTTGTAGCAGGAACTGGCGTACTTGTAGTTGTAGGTCTTTTCTTTTATGGCTCCTATGTTGGTGTAGGTTCTTCTTTATAAGAAAAGGTTGAAAAATATTAGGTTTGAGTTAGTTAAGGCTCAGATTTTTTTGAATAATCTCATCTCACTCTTTTTAGGGATGAGGTTATTTTTATTTATGGGTATATAAAAGCAATTACAGTGGTTTTGAGAATGCTTTGACACAAACCTTAAAGGGTTTCAGGATATGTAACTTTTGTTTTTCAATTCAAATCTCAGTATTTTAGGTTAATGGATTAATGGAAATTGCTATACTAAAAAACAAACTACCGCAAAACATAGCCTGATCATATTAAACACATAAGTCAGTAGAAACATTTTTTATATCTAACATATAGGCAGTTTTTCAGATACTCTTCTAAATAATCTGCCGAAAAAAAATAAATAATCTGTCAAATAAATCTGAAGATTATTCTCAAATAACTAGTATTTGGATTTGTTACGCAACTTATTTATTACGGAGGCCAAAAAAATATTATATTATTTTATTTTATGAGATTATTTCCTTTTTTTTATTTTATTTTAGCAAAATCAGCGTGATATAACTGTATGAATTATGACACAAAATCAGTATAATATTGTTTATAAAATCAATTTCTACAATTAAGGCCAATGTCAGAAGAAAAATTATCCCCTAGTCAAGAGATAAAATATGCAGTTGACTTAGTAATATGTATTGATGCTACAGGTTCAATGACCCCTGTTATTGATTTAGTAAAATCAAGTGCTCTTAGCTTTTACAAAGATATAGAATCTAGGATGAAGGAGAGGCAAAAAAATGTAGATCAACTTAGGGCAAAAGTAATTGTTTTTCGAGATTATTGGGCAGATAAACCTGAGGAGGTAATGGTCAATTCTGAATTTTTTGATTTGAAGCAAAAATCTTCTGAATATGCTAGATTTGTATCTTCAATTTATGCGAAAGGTGGAGGTGATGAGCCAGAAAATGGTCTAGAAGCTTTGGCAATAGCTTTAAAGTCAGAATGGGAAAATGGGCCTAACTTTGCTAAACAGCGTCATCTTATAGTTTTTTATACTGATGCTAGTGCTCACTCTTTAGAGAAAGAACCAAAACCTAGTTATTATCCTAATGATATTCCTAAAAATTTTGATGAATTAACAGATTTATGGGGAGAAATGTCAGATTCAGCAAAAAGATTACTCTTATTTGCGCCAGATGCTACACCTTGGACAATGATTTCTAGCTCTTGGGAACAAACTATCCATTATCCCTCTAAAGCTGGAGAAGGTCTGAAAGAATTTGAAAATGAAGAAATTATAGCAGCAATTATTAATAGTATCTAAAAAGTTTCTGTTGATTAAAGCAAGAGTTATGATGGTAGTAACTTAGTATTACTACCAAGTTATTCTCCAATTTATAAGTATCTAATAACAACGTAAAAATATATATAGTTTCGTGCATAAAAATAATGAATAAAGAACAAGTTTTAGTTATCAGCTTAGAGAATAAATTAGGTCAAGGTGAAGATTTTCAGATTGCAGAAGACTATGAACAAGCAATTGTCATAGGAGTTTTTGATGGTTTAGGGGGAAGAATTTTAGGTACTGCGAAAGAAACAGGAGGAAGAATTGCTTCTAGAAAAGTTGCTGAAATTACTAAGGATATTTTAGCAGAATCACAAGGTAATTTAGATCAAGACCGAGCTTCAGAAATTAAAGGCAAGAGTTGTCAAATACTTAAAGAGTTTGCTGACAAAAATCTTCCTACTTCCAGAATTAGAGGGAAATTAGCTTCTAAAAGATTATGTTCTACTATAGGGGTTGCGAGTCTTTTTAAGAGATTAACTGACGAGCAAAAATATTTGGTTCAAATAGCTTGGATGGGGGATTCTCGTATTTATTATTTGCACCCTCATCAAGGGTTACAGCAGTTAACTAAAGATGACTTCAAGGAAAATAAGAATGCTCTAGAAGTTATTTATCAAGATCTACCTATGTCTAAGTTTTTAACAGCAGATCCAGACGCTGATTGGGAAATTAATTACAAAGAATTTGAGTTTTCAGAAGAAGGGTTTATTTTTGCTTGTACTGATGGATGTTTTCAGTATTTACCTGCTCCGTGGGAGTTTGAAAAACTTTTACTAAAAACTTTAATAGAATCTAATTCTATGGAAGAATGGCAAAATTTACTAACTAATTTTTATAAATATAATAAGTATGATGATGTTACTCTTTTGCTTTATCCATTAGGAAAGAATGAGCTAAATTTTCAAGATTTTCATAGTGCTTACCAATCACGTTTAGAGCATCTAAATAAAAATTATAATATTCACAGTAAAAGTAATCCTGATGAGTTAAAAAAAATGTGGGAGCAATATCAAAATGATTATGAAAATAGGTTAGAAAAAGTAAAGGTTAAAGACTCTTTAGATGCTGAAAAGGTAAAAACTAATGATTTATATTTATCTAATCTAGATAAAGAAACTGAGGCTGATGAAACTACGGAGGAAATAT
>ENA-UENX01000576-UENX01000576.1-marine-metagenome-genome-assembly--contig:-NODE-576-length-12284-cov-3.375888_pt1 | contig 12284 bp, 8 predicted proteins | sample MGYA00237875_ERZ529327 | MGnify/ENA primary metagenome ERZ529327 (study PRJEB26372, sample SAMN05368347) | marine metagenome | biome: cultured habitat; feature: ocean water; material: water; isolation...
ATTCCGGACAATTACAGCAAATTACTGATTTTCGGTCCGGCTCAGCAAGAAAGTCTTCCGCTAGCTCGGGATACAAGTCGTGGTTGGAGGAGGATCAGCTGGCTTATTTTGGGATTCTCAAGCAACGGAAAGAGGTTAGGGATTTGCGGACTAAGAACAATAAGGAGCGGGAGGTAAAGCGCCCACTAAAGATTTACACAGGAAATAAGAGGGTATCTAATCAAACTTTAAGCCCAGATGGGAAGTTCGTCAGTTTCCGTCTAACCCGATCTAGTTCTGACAAAGGCACGAAGGTCCCCAATTTTGTGACAGAATCTGGCTTTGTCGAGGATATTCCTGCCAGATCGAAGGTCGGCAGTCCACAAAGCAGCTATGAGTTCGGTATCTATGACATCGAAAAGGACACTTTTTGGATACTAGATACCAAGCAGATAGAAGGCATTTACGACAAGCCAGCCTATCTGGCGCAATACCATAAGGGAGAGGAGGAATATTCCAGTGCTTACAGCAATCCGAGAGAGGTGATTATCCACGGACCATTCTATTCTGAAAATAGCCAAGCTGTCGTAGTCGTACGAAGTCTGGACAACAAGGATCGTTGGATCATGCACCTAGATATGAAGGAGGGAAAACTCAAGACCTTGGATTGGCAACACGACGAGGCTTGGATCGGTGGACCTGGGGTGTCAGGATGGAACTTCTTTGCGGGAACCATCGGTTGGATGCCTAACAATGAAGAAATCTATTACCAATCTGAAAGCACCGGTTTTTCCCACCTGTACACGGTAAATGTGCAGACTGGAGAAAAGAAGGCTTTGACCAATGGGAAATTTGAAATCCTCAGTGCCGAACTCTCCAATGATAAAACCCATTTCTGGATTACCGCTAATGCTGAAGGCCCGGCGGAACAGCACTTCTATCGCTTGCCAATTGGAAGAGGAAAGTTGGCACGAATCACGCAAGAAAAAGGCAACCATCAGGTAAGTTTATCTCCAGATGAAAAATGGCTAGCCGTACGCTATTCTTACAGCAATAAGCCTTGGGAATTGTATCTACAAAAAAATGAAGCAGGTGCCGAACGCAAGCAATTGACGGAATCTACAACGGCTGCTTTTAACGCATATAAGTGGAAGGATCCACAATTGATAACTTTTAAAGCGGAAGATGGAGCGACAGTCTCCGCACGCCTATATCGTCCTGATAAGCCAAAACGTAAAGGGCCAGCAGTGATCTTTGTGCATGGGGCAGGTTATTTGCAAAATGTCCATGCTTGGTGGAGCAGTTATTATCGAGAATACATGTTTCACAATATTTTGGTAGATAATGGTTATACCGTTCTAGATATCGATTATCGAGGAAGTGCAGGCTACGGGAGGAACTGGCGTACAGGAATCTATCGATTTATGGGAGGAAAAGATCTCAGTGATCAAGTTGACGGGGCCAAGTATTTGGTGGAAGAATTGAATATTTCTCCGGACCGTATTGGGATTTATGGTGGTTCTTATGGTGGTTTTATCACCTTGATGGGATTATTCACTTCTCCCGGTACCTTTAAGGCGGGGGCAGCTTTGCGTTCTGTGACGGATTGGGCGCACTACAATCATTCCTATACCTCAAATATTCTCAATACTCCTGTGCAGGATAGCATTGCTTATCGCAAAAGTTCTCCAATTTATCATGCCGAAGGTTTGCAGGATAATCTACTCATTTTGCACGGTATGATTGATGATAATGTACAGTTCCAGGATGTGGTACGCTTGGCCCAACGTTTAATTGAGTTGGAAAAAGACAATTGGGAATTCGCTGTATTTCCAGTAGAACGACATGGTTTTGTGGAGCCCAGTAGCTGGACAGATGAGTACAAGCGAATTTTTAAATTATTTCAGCAGCACCTGCAAAAGTAAGCTGATGCTCTAGGCCCATGCTTAGTATTAATTTTGTAATTTCCCGACCTCATGTGATCAGGACTTGTCCAATGATTACCTATAATAATAACAAACACCAATAAAAAACCTTTCTCTGGAGGTATAGTGTAGCTTGAGCGTATAGAGGCCCTGAGAAACAAACACGATACTATGCAAATCTTAACGGTCGTACTAGGCGTAGTTTTCATTCTCCTTCTTCTTAGTCTGCTAGCGAGTACAATCATGGAGTTCATCTCCTCAATCTTCGGACTCCGCGGACGAAATCTATTGAAAGCGCTCCGCAACTTGCTAGAAGGATATAAAGCGGGTGAAGGGGCAGCTGTGGATAAGCAGATCTACAATGCCTTCGTCAACAATCCGCTGTATCGCCAACTATCCTTCCGCTATGGTTCGGACTCCAGTAAAACATCTCCTCCTTCCTATATTGGCTCTAAATCCTTCCAATCCATTCTGTTTGATATCCTATTGGGGAATGACATTTTAGAGGATCAAAACGTGGAGGAAGTGATCTTGCAAAAGATCAACGAATTAGAAAATGAGGACTTGAAAAAGGTACTTCGGCAGTTGTGGAGAGATGCAGATGGCAATATCGACACCTTTAAGAAGAAAGTGGAAGAATGGTACAACAGCGTCATGGAGCGTGCGACCGGTTGGTACAAGCGTTCTACTCAATATATCTTGGTAGGTGTAGGGTTTACCATTGCGGTAGTCCTCAACGCTGATACCCTCGCTATTTACGAACGTTTAGAAAGCAATCCTGAAGTGGCAGAGCGGATTGCAGGTATTGCTGAGAACCTGGCCACTCAAGACACGATTACTAATACCATAGCGCTAGATGCTATTCAAGAAGTAGAAGGTCCAGCTGATACTTCTGCTAATTCTATCGTAGTAGATACTTTGGAAATTCAGGTGACAGACACGGAAGAGGATCGCCAAGCCAAAGAGAACTATAATCTGAAGGCCAAAGAGCTAACTGCTATGGTCGATCAGATCAATACCTATCGCTCACCACTAGGTATGGGCTGGAAGAATGTCAATCTTGGTGCCATGCAACCCCTAGACATAGCCACAAAGATACTAGGTTGGCTAGTGACGGCACTGGCTATTACACTCGGCGCACCTTTCTGGTTTGATATCCTGAAAAAGATTGTCAATTTAAGAGGGGCCGGTAAGAAGCCGGATGACGAGTAGAAAGTAGCCCTCAGCATGGCTCATCTCTATGATACTGTTCAAATTATAAGGGTACGGCACGAAAATTGTACGACTTCCTACAATAAAGATTTCGTTTGATTCGTACTATACCTCTAAAGGAAGATAGACCTGTTGAGAAAACCAGGATAAACTAGGATCAAATCTGGGTATTTTCCTTTGGCCATGATCATACCTATACTGACGTCATCGTTTCTTGTTTGACTACCATACAGGCCCAAACTTTTTTGCGTTAGTATAGCACAACAACTAAACCTGGACTAGCTATGAGAATCCTACAGATAACCGATCTGCACCTCGGTCTAGAGGGGGAGGATACCAATGGTGTTGATGTAAGAGCCAATTTTGATAAGATCTTGAAAGAAGTGCCTGAACATCAACCCGATCACATCGTAATTTCTGGCGACCTTTGCTTCCGAGACGGAGATCCCAATATCTATAGCTGGATCAAGGAAAAGCTAGATCACCTTACCATACCATATGACCTTATTTCCGGTAATCATGATAATCCTTCCATGATTGCAAAAACCTTCGCCTACAACGGCAGATTGAAAGAAGGGGAGCTTTATTATACCAATGTAATTGAAGGCGAATTCATCATTTTTTTAGATACGACTACTGGCGTGGTGTCTCAAAAGCAACTGAATTGGCTGAAAGAGCAATTGGCTGCGCATCAGGAGGAATTAATCATCTTTATGCACCATCCTCCACTCATTGGCGGAGTGCCCTTCATGGACTCAAAGCACTATCTACGTAATATGGATGAGGTACAGGCTGTACTTACAGCCCATCCTTATAATCTCACCATCTTTACAGGCCACTATCACGTGGAGAAAACGATCCGCTATAAGAACTTAGAGGTCAACATTACCCCTTCTTGCTTCTTTCAAATTGATCAGCAGTCGAGAGAGTTTAAGGTAGATCATTATCGGGTAGGATTTCGAAAGATAGAAGTGGAGAATAAGATGCTTCGACATTCCGTCTGCTACCTATAATAGAGGGTTTTAGATCATCAAAGCGGATGCCAAACCTCTTTACGTCCGCCTAAATGCTCATTTGAATTACATTCCTAACTACTAGGACTCGAAGCATATGTTCCTTTTAACAATCAAAAGGAACCCCTTATCTTTGGTAACATTTACTACCTAATATAATTACACAAATATGTTTAGAAACCTTAGCCTATGGTTGTTCATGGCCTTATTGTTTGTGGCCTGCCAACCATCTGCCACCACTGAGGATACTGCGGTCGAAGAAGAAAGCGTATCTACCCTGGATGATTTCAATTGGAACCCAGAGAATGTGGCGGATAAGAAGATTTTGCGTTATCAGATTCCTGGTTTTGAAAAGCTGAGTCTAGACCAGAAGAAACTGGTCTACTTCCTTACAGAAGCGGGGAATGCAGGAAGAGATATCATGTACGATATGAATTACCGACATAACTTGTCCGTACGCCATGCCATTGATCATATTGTTAAGAATTACAGTGGTGACAAGAGCGGAGAAGACTGGAAGGCCTTCATGGAATATGCCAAGAATGTATGGTTCTCCAGTGGTATACACCATCACTACAGCAATGATAAGTTCAAGCCCGGTTTCTCCCAGGCTTACTTTAGCGAGCTAGTAGAAGCCACCAGTGCCGAAATCAATGATGAGGCTTTACAGGCTATGTTTGATCCCGAGATTGATGCGACTAAGATTGATCAGGGAGAGGGAAAGGATATTGTGAAGTCCTCTGCTGTGAACTTCTATGATCCGGATATCTCTCAAGCCGAAGTGGAGGCTTTCTATGCTCAGAAGAAAAAGGAGTTAGGAGATAAAGTCTCGATTGGACTTAACTCCAAGGTGGTTCGTAATGATCAAGGAGAGTTGGAGGAACAAGTATGGCATGCAGAAGGATTATATGGCTCAGCCATCAAGCAAATTATCAACTGGTTAGAAAAAGCAGTTGAAGTAGCAGAAAACGAAGCACAGAGAAAAGCCTTGGAACTACTGGTCGAATATTACAAAACGGGTGACCTGAAGACCTGGGATGACTATAACATAGCGTGGGTGCAAGCCACGGAAGGTGATATTGATTATATCAATTCCTTCATTGAGGTATACCAAGACCCGATGGGACTCAAAGGATCCTATGAAAGTATTGTGCAGATTAAGGATTTCGATGCCTCTGCGCGAATGGAGAAAGTAGCCGCTAGTGCACAATGGTTCGAGGACAACGCCCCTTTCCTGGATCAGCATAAGAAAAAGGATGTGACGGGAATATCCTATAAAGTAGTAACCGTAGCAGGAGAAGCGGGTGATGCCTCACCTTCTACTCCGATCGGCGTCAACTTGCCAAATGCCAACTGGATTCGGCAAGAATATGGCTCTAAATCGGTGAGTTTAGGGAATATAGTAGCGGGCTATAGCAATGCAGATGGCCCTGGTTTACTACAGGAGTTTGCTAATGATGAAGCGGAGATTGAACTCAACAAGCAACATGGTTCCCTGGCGTCTAAACTGCATACGGCATTGCATGAAGTAGTAGGCCATGCTTCGGGGCAATTGGAAGATGGCGTAGCTACTCCCGGAGAAACGCTGAAGCAATATGCTTCGCCTTTGGAAGAGGCACGCGCAGACCTCGTAGCCTTGTATTATATCATGGATCCAAAATTGATCGAGCTGGGCTTGTTCGAAACCTTGGATGTGGGAAAAGCCGAGTATGATTCCTATCTTAAAAATGGTCTAATGCTTCAGCTGCGTCGGATCGAGCCAGGAAAGACGATTCAGCAGGCACATATGCGCAATCGATCTATGGTTTCTCATTGGGTATTTGAGAAGGGGAGTGAAGCAGGCGCTATTGCCATCGAGAAGCGCGATGGGAAGAGCTATGTTGACATCAAGGACTATGAAAAGATGAGAGCTCTGTTTGGCGACCTTCTAAAGGAGGTTCAGCGGATTAAATCCCAAGGCGACTTTGAAGCAGGGAAAAACTTGATCGAAAATTACGGGGTACAAGTAGATGCCGATATTCACAATGAGGTATTGGCGCGATCCGAAAAACTCAATATTCCGCCATATGGTGGATTTATCAATCCGCGATTAGTACCGGTTACGGATGATGCTGGGGAAATTACCGATATTAAGGTGGAGTATCCAGCTGATTTTACCGAACAAATGTTAGAATACGCTGAGAAGTATAGCTTCTTGCCGAAGTATAATTAATCATACTTCAGGTCGCGTCGAGACAGAGGTGAAAGCTAAATCGTTATTGTTAGCCCCCTCTGTCTTGACGCTTCATCTTTCCATCCAAGAAAAACCGACTCGTTATGTACAAATGCCTAAGTCTTCTCGGCTTTTCGGCCCTTCTATCTCTGCAGGCTTGTCAAAGCATCCAATTACTTCCCGTTTATTCCATAGCTGCTGATAAAGAAACAGCCCCTGATTTCAGTGTTTTCAAGAAACTCCTCAAGAACAATCGAGTCGTGATGTTGGGCGAATTTTGTCATGGCGCCAAGGAAATTAACCAACTTAGAAAGAGCTTCATTCAATACCTGCATGAAGACTTGGGATACGAATTGCTGCTTTTTGAATCCGGGATAGGGGAGGGGATTAGCATTGAATTTGAGCGGAAGGAATTGTCAGCAACTCAAATGGTGACTGCTGGAGTGACAGGGCCTTGGCATACGGAGGATTATGTCGAGATTATGCAATACATCAAAGTTAATCCTGACCTACATGTAGCTGGCTTCGACGTGCAACGTACTGGCAGAAGTTTTGATCGATGGGTACAGAAGGCATTGCCCACAATTACGCCCAATCCAGAAACATATCAGCAGGTAGAAACACTCTACACAGAGATGCTCCGCTTGTTTCGGAATCGCAAGGTCAAGGCGGATGAAGGCTTGGAGGGTAAGTACGCTCATCTCTCTAAACTGTATAGAGATCTGGCCAATTTACTGGTTGAAAATGAAACTGCTGTGAAGAACAAGTTCGGGGAGAAAGTCGCGGCATTAATGATCAGAACGCTAAGCAATCGACAGGCTTACCTAGATTACTTCATGGATTTCAAACGCTCCAACGACTACCGGGCGCGATGGACGGCTAGGGATTCATTGATGGCAAATAACGCCCTTTGGTTGATAAACAACTTATATCCAGATAAAAAGATAATCATCCACGCTCATAATTTCCACATCTCAAAATACAATGAAAAAGAGCTCACGATGGGGGAGATTCTAGCGGAGCAATTGGGCGAAGAGCTTTACGCTATCGGCGTTTTTGGAGGAAAGGGAGCATACGCCAATAATGGTCGTAAATCAGAGGAAATGAGCCTAACAAAGGCCAAGCATGATATACAACAGATCGTTTTGGGGGCACCGCACGAAATCTCTATCTTTCCCATTCCTGACACTCCCAAAGCCGAGCTAAATTGGCTTTTTGAGCCAATCTTGGTGAATCATAGTTTCATTAACTTGGAAAACGATCGGGAATTAATCCCCGTAAAAGCATTTGATGCGGTTGTCGGGATTAAGGGAATCTCTCCACCAAAGTACATTAATTGATATCGAAATTGAGTCGTACCCAGGTATGAACGATAAATTATGCTCAGCAGCTTGGCATGGACTTGCCTTAGCTTTCAAACTCCTTTATCTCTTCGACAAATAGTAGCACCTTCTTTATTCTTTGGTCATACAAATATTTGTTAACCAAATATATGCCAAGTATCCCGAACCCTGCTGCGAACAACACCTCAAAGAGGTAAAACTGTAAGTCAGCGTATAGATCCCTTTTTTGGATGACTTTGAAAAGGATGGGAGAAATCAATAGGATGAAGATGGGGAGGAGTGCCAACTCAAGCTTCCGGTATTTAAGGACAAGCAATTTAATAGAAGCTATATTCTTTTGAATGACTACTATAGAAGGATTATAATAGTCAACTTTTCCCATTCTAATGGCTTTTGCGGCAGCATAGAAAACATACACCAAGCCTATCCCAGAGCCAAACAATCCGGGTATACTATACCGCAATTCTTGCAGATGGATCAGGGAAAAAATAGCAACCACGATCACAGTCGCAGTGATGACCACCACGTTAACAATTTCATGCAGCAAGGGCAGAAATAGTTCCTTTTCTGATTGCTGTAGTTTATCTCCTCTTACGGCACGGGCATTGAAGATTAGCTGTTCTTCCAAATCTTCACTGTGCTCTTTCCATTTAGCTTCTATATCACTAAAATCCATAGTATATTATTTTACGTCCTTGAATCTTGTCCGCAAGTGGTTCTTGATTCGACTAAGTTTGGTAGCTACGTTGGTCCTCGAAATCCCGATTATGTTTGCGATTTCTTCATATTTGTATTGGTCTAGGTATAGCAGAATGAGCGCCCGATCCATGACTTTCAGTTCTTGTATATAGCTGTATAGACGCTTAATATTTTGATCTTTTTCAAAATCATAATCTGAATCATTGATCAATATGGAGGCACTCAGAATAGCTCTGTTTTTCCGCTTTTTGCTAGTTTTTCGATAATGCGAAACGGCTGTATTAAGAGCGATTTTATAGATCCATGTGGATATTTTCACTCGACCATCATATTTATCCATGGATTGCCACAGTTGAAGCAAGATTTCCTGTTGCAGGTCCGGTCGCTCAGCCGCTGCACAATACAAGTTGCAGACTTTAAAGATTAAGCTCTTGTGTTCGTCAATAAGTAATATGAACTCTTTTTCGTTCATCAAGCCACTTTGTTTATCTCATTATTCGTGACTATCGGAAATAGTCACAGTTTTTGCTGAATTATTTTTTGAGGCGGGGTCGCCTAATGGGATTTAATTGTGACTGGTCCCTGGATGTCTACCTGTGATTATGGTAATAATACAGTGTTTTGTGGAATTGTATTGGGGATAGAGAGAACATTGGCAATTAAAGGCAAGCGGGATAACATCCATAAGAATGCTATCCCGCTTGAAGGGTGCCGTGGAGCCATCACATTTAACTAGTTTAGTCCCCTTCGTTGTATTTTTGACCAGGAACAGGAATAATCTCCTTCACGTCTTCCCCTTCGTAACAGAGTAGATAAGACCAACCTATCACCTTTGGATTCGGCCCTAACATCGTCTCATCTTCTGGTAAATCTGCTGGATCTTCCAATAAGTTAGCTGGAATCTTTATGGAAGGGGTTTCTTCGTCATGTGGTAGATATACGATCAAGTCCTCTTCATCAAAGTCAGTAGTGAAAAAGTACTGCATATCCATTGGATAGGCAGCCGCGGCTTGATATTCAGCCATGATCACCTTGTCATAGATCTTTTGTCCTTCAACCAAATTGATCTCAACGACTGCATCATTTTCATCTTTTACCAGCGTGAATTGCTTGCCAATCAATTTGGGTTCGGCACCTGGAGGACCTTCTAAGTCTTCATCCGCTTCCAATAAATCAACTGATTTCTTAATGTGTGCTTCTTCACCATTTCCATCAGAAAGCAGTATGGCCTCCCCGTCTTCTGTGAAAAAGCGATACTCAGTCTTGCCAGCATAGACGGCTGCTGACTCATATAATGCTACTATTTCACTTCCCTTTGCGACTTCCTCTGTCGGCGCATCAGCTGTGTCCGAGGTATCAGAGCTAGTGTTTTGACAACTAAACAGTAAAAGACTTAGAAACAAAGTCTTAGATAAAATGAGGATTCTCATAGTACAAGTTTTAGGTTTACGGTAATGCAGTAGAACTCGTGACAAAAGTACTTGTGGAAATCCTACTTTCGAGCCACATCTTGATGTGGGATTGAGGCTGCTTGAAACGTTAAATAGAGATTTTCGTAAGATGTTAAGACCGATATTTCGCTTGGTATGTCTGAGGATTAATCCTAATTTCAAATTACACCAAGTTGAAAATCGACAGAATAAGGAACTTATTCTCGCTTAAGAATCACAAAAAATAATCCCATGGTTTCAAGAACAACTATCCCACTGGTCTTGGGTATTTGGCTACATTGCCTATCCATTCTTCCCGCCCAGGATCTTAACCTAGCTCTACAATCTGATTTCTTTTCTTTTGCCCATGTCGTGACCCCTGTTGAAGGAGGGAAGTGGCTCGTTGGGGGAGAGGTAGGACGATTCTACGGCTACCCGGCTTTTAATCCTTACCTAGCCATGATTGATGATGAAGGCAATTTGCTTTGGGAAAGGCGGATTACTAATATATTGGGAACGGAACGCGGAGTGGTTAGCAGTATTATTCCTACCACCAAGGGCACTTTCTTAGTAGTCGGACAAGCCTCCGGCTGTGATTACGGATTGCCAGGTTTTCTGGCGGAATATGATGTAGAAGGGAATCAATTGAGCTTTAAAGAAGAATTTGAGGTGGGTACCATAGCTGTCCAATTAGCTTCTGGAGACTTTATCACTGGAAACCTAGAGTGGGGCAGTTTTAGTCGCATCGATCAGGAGGAGGGCTTGATTTGGGTCAAGTCTCTATATTCTCCATACCAATTTCGATTGCGTGATTTAGCCTTTACCCCGAATGGAGCCACCTATGCTTTGGGTGAAAATTGGTTGTTTCGTATTGATCCAGACGATGGAGACATTCTAGTGGACATCAGTATATCGGCTGGCGTGAAGTTATTGCAGTTAGCAGGTCGGAATGGTGTCTGGGCCCTACAACAAGGGAAACTCCAACGATTTGATCCCGATTTACAGCTCCTGCAGGAGATACAACTCAGTAGTGGAATATCTTTTTACGATTTACGGGAGATCAATGAAGAGATCTACGTACTAGGACGAGACGCCAATCAGAATACACATATTTCCGTGTATGATCGTAACATGCAATTGATACGGGAATTTAATCTAATGGACCGACATTTTTTAGTGAAAGACCTAGCCTATCAGAACGGAGAGCTACTCTTTGTTGGCAATAAGATAGCTGGAGATTTCGAATGGGTTAATAATATCTATTATATAGAGTTGCCCTTTAGAATGCAAGGCAGCCACATCTTTACCCAAGCGTTCAATTCGATTGGGCAACGGCCCGATAATCCATTGGATGTAGCCGTAGCAGGTGTCTCCTACCAGAGCGCCAGTACACCAGAAGACTTAGGGTATTCCTGTCAGAGTATCACCTTTTCTGGAGTAGAAGTCAAGATTGAGAACACGGGAGAAGAAGTGTTACAAGCAGTATCTCTAAACAGCCGTTTTAACCGTTGTCAGGGCATTTGTGGGTCAGCCTTTACCTATTGGTATGACTTCGACAATCTAAATCTGGCACCCGGTGAAAGTATCTCATTACCCGTGGGAGATATCTCTGCACCAGGGATTCCAGAGCAAGATCAGGTGGAACTATGTTTTTGGGTCACCAAACCCAATGGTAAGATTGATGATCAAGGGGCTAATGATATTAAGTGCGAGCGGCTTATCATCAATGATGCACCATCGATTAATCCTGACTACCAACTCAGGCTCTTCCCCAATCCAGCTGTGAACATCTTACACATCGACTTTTCTGATGGATTGCTTTCGGAAAAACAGGGGTACATTTACAATACGCTAGGACAGATCTTGGAAACATTTTTACTCCCGAAAGGAATCAAGAACAAAAAACTCGATATTCTACACTTACCTCCAGGAACCTACTATCTGTCAGTGGGTAATTATTCAGAGAAGTTCGTTAAATATTAGATCTTTCAATAACTTCCATTGTCGGGGAGGAAAAAGGAAGGTGCATGCCATCGAAGGGCTGTAGAAAAAGCAAAATTAGGGGAATGGGGGTGAATGTTTGTAAGTAGAAAAACCTTGTATTCGGAAGGTCCTACTTTACGTCCAGCCCTTGTTTAAGCATGCACCAGGTCAAGTTGGTACTTGACGATTTACAGAGGATCTTATCTTCCGCCACTTAGGAATTCCATAGCCAGATTATGCTGTTCTGGTAAGAATCCGTAGATGTCTGTCTCGGGATGGAAGGTAAACCAAGCGAACCAGTAGGTAGAGACGGTGGGGATTAGTCGACCATCGGTATCGCTGATTTCTACTGTACGTGTGAGCGCGTCATAACGAATTTGAAGTTGGACGCCATTCAGCTGGTCCTGGATCGGTTTGTGACTGGCGCTGGTAAGTAAAGCAATGGGATAAGCTCTGTACTCCCGGCCAATTCGTACGCCGATCACCTT
>ENA-UENX01000580-UENX01000580.1-marine-metagenome-genome-assembly--contig:-NODE-580-length-12149-cov-146.635276_pt1 | contig 12149 bp, 7 predicted proteins | sample MGYA00237875_ERZ529327 | MGnify/ENA primary metagenome ERZ529327 (study PRJEB26372, sample SAMN05368347) | marine metagenome | biome: cultured habitat; feature: ocean water; material: water; isolation...
CGGCTCAGGAGGAAGGGTTTTATTTTTCTTTTTCTACTACTCCTTTTTCTTTTTGAGCAGGGAGGTAAACTGATAGGATGAATGATTACAGGGAATAGTGGCTAAGTTTTTCTTTGAAGTTTAATGGTAAAATTATATTAAGCTACTTCTATATCTAATAATTTATAATTTAACCATAGGCGAGCTAGAAGCTCGCAATTTATATAATCACCTTTTTACCAATTTTCCCTCCTCTTTTTTCTTAAAAACTAAACCACTATCTACAAAATCAATGATCACAACATCCCCACAAACAAACCTATTCTCCAAAATTTGATTTGCCAGAGGATTTTCTAATTCTCGCTGAATTGCCCGCTTTAAAGGTCTGGCTCCATAAACTGGGTCATATCCTACTTCAGTAATGTGATCTAAAGTCGCATCAGTCAACTGCAAACTAATCTTTTGTTCTCCTAATAACCGTTCAATTCTCTTGACTTGAATTTCCACAATTTGACGTAATTCACTCTTCCTTAGAGTATGGAATAAAATAATCTCATCTACCCTATTTAAAAATTCAGGGCGGAAATGTTTTCGCAGTGCTCCCATCACCCGCTTATACATCTCCTCATACTTAGAATCATCTCCCGCCACATCTAAAATATACTCACTACCAATATTACTAGTCATCACAATTACAGTATTACTAAAATCAATAACCCGACCCTGAGAATCAGTAATTCGACCATCATCCAAAACCTGCAACAAAATATTAAACACATCTGGGTGCGCCTTCTCCACCTCATCAAACAATACCAAAGAATAAGGATGTCGCCTGACTGCCTCCGATAATTGACCCCCTTGGTCATAACCCACATATCCAGGGGGAGCACCCACCAAGCGAGCAACAGCATGTTTCTCCATATATTCCGACATATCAACTCGTACCAAAGCATCATCCCGGTCAAAGAGAAACCCTGCCAATGCCCGCGCCAACTCAGTTTTACCAACCCCAGTCGGACCCAAAAACATAAACGAACCAATGGGTCTTCCTGGGTCTTTCATTCCTGCTCTCGCCCTTCTAATAGCTGCTGCTACAGCTGCTACAGCTTCTGACTGCCCAATAACCCTTTGATGAAGATGTTTTTCCAGTTGTAGTAATTTCTGCCGTTCCGACTCCAATAAACGATTTACCGGAATACCAGTCCACTTAGCAACAATTGTAGCAATATCCCCATCAGTCACCTGTTCTCGGAGGAGAAAAGAACCTTGAGCTTGCACTTTTAATAACTCTGCCTCTTGGGCTTCGCGATCGCGATGAACTGTTTCTAATTGCCCATATTTTAACTGAGCTGCCGTATTCAGATCATAAGCTCGTTCTGCTTGTTCTATTTGTACTTTAATTTTATCTTCTTCTGCCTTCAAAGAATTAATAGAATTTAACAACTCTTTTTCCCCAGACCATTGAGAAGAAAATTTCTCCTGCTTTTGCTTTAAACTATTAATTTCATTAGTAATGCGCTCTAAAGCAGGAGATACCTTTGTAGACAGAATAGCTTCAGAATTTTTTTCCTTATTAGTACCTGACAACTCTCCCTCAATAGAAAGTTTCTCCATTTCCAACTGCATTATCCGTCTGTCAATAGCTTCTAACTCAACTGGTTTAGAAGTAATTTCCATTTTTAATTGAGCAGCAGCTTCATCTACCAAGTCGATCGCCTTATCTGGCAAAAAGCGGTCAGAAATATATCGGTTAGACAAAGTAGCAGCAGCAACCAAAGCCGCATCAGTAATTTTCACACCGTGGTGAGTTTCGTAGCGGTCTTTCAACCCCCGCAAAATAGAAATAGTATCCTCAACACTAGGCTGACCAACCTCTACTTTTTGAAACCGACGTTCCAGGGCAGCATCTTTTTCTATATGTTTGCGATATTCATCAATAGTTGTTGCACCGATACAACGCAGTTCACCACGAGCCAGCATTGGTTTCAACAAATTTCCGGCATCTACACCAGAACTGTTACCCCCACCAGAACCTGCTCCAACAACTGTATGTAACTCATCAATAAACAGAACTATTTGACCATCAGAATGGGTAACTTCTCGTAAAACCGATCTAAGACGTTCTTCAAATTCTCCTCTAAACTTAGCCCCCGCAATGAGACTACCCATATCAAGACTAATAAGTTGACGTTCTTTAAGAGACTCTGGCACATCACCATTAACAATACGTTGAGCTAAACCCTCCGCGATCGCTGTTTTTCCCACCCCCGGTTCTCCAATAAGTACAGGATTATTTTTTGTCCGACGAGATAGACAACTAACCACCCGCCGAACTTCCTCATCTCTGCCAATAACCGGGTCAAGTTTACCTACTTTCGCTAACTCTGTCAGGTCACGCCCATATTTAGCTAAAGCATCATAAGTAGCTTCTGGGTTTTGGTCTTCGACTTTGCTACTACCTCGAAATGCTTTAATAGTTGCCTCTAGTTCTTTAAATTCAATTTGTAGAGTAGTTTGGGGGGGAGCAAAACCAGGGCGAGTTGGTAGTTGGGGAGTTCCACCACCAATAAGTTTATTACCCAGACGTTTATCTTCGTGAAAAGCGAGTAGAAAGTGTTCCACAGCAATAAATTTATCTTCCCACTTTTCTTTAGCTTGATCAGCCAGGTCTAAAAAAGTTTCCAGACCTTGACCTAAATATAGATGTTCTATACTGCCAACTTTAGGTTGACGTCTCACAAAAGCATCTACTTGTTGTAGGAGCTTTTCTGGTTCTATACCAGAACGGCTTAAGATTTTATTCGCTGTGCCTTGTTGTTCTAGGAGGGCAATAATTAGGTGTTCTACTTCCAGTTGTTGGTTTTGGTAGCGTTTGGCAACGTCTTGGGATTTTACTATAGCATCCCAGGCTTGTTCTGTAAATTTGCTTGGGTCAGTTGGCTGCATTTGAAGTATTTTAAATTTTTTCCTTTAAGGTTTTTTCTGGTATAGCACTTATAGATAATGGGGGATGACTGTAATATTTTTGTATAATGGGCATTTTGCCCATTTATTTTTTAGACTGGTATAGCAGTCCCCAAGGTACTTAGGATATTTTCCCTACACTTAAATTTAGTCTGTGCTGCGAGTTTAAGTTTTGATTTATGAGTTCTGAATTTTGATTTTAGTTATAGGGTAACTACCCCACTTATCATTCATTCTACTCCTCAGCAATATCTAACTTTTCAATTAGTATTAGCTGCAACTTTTTTTTCTAAGCTGCTGTTGTCACTCTTTAACTCAATTAGCTCTACTTTATATCCATTTGGGTCTTCTATAAAAGCAATAACTGTAGAACCATGCTTCATTGGCCCTGGTTCCCTAGTAACTTTACCCCCTTGTTCTTTAATTTTTTCGCAAGTGCTATAAATATCATCAACACCCAAGGCAATATGGCCATAAGCATTGCCTAAATCGTATTTATCAGTGTCCCAGTTATAGGTCAGTTCTAATACTGTATGGTTTAACTCATCGCCATAACCAACGAAAGCTAGAGTAAATTTGCCACCAGGGAAATCTTTTTTACGTAGTAGTTTCATGCCGAGGACATCACAGTAGAATTCTATAGATTTTTCTAAGTTATTGACTCGCAGCATGGTGTGTAAGAGTCGCATGGTTTACTCCTTATTCTTTGACTATATTTATATTGTGAGGCAATTTGGTTAATATTGGGAGTAGATATAGCATAAGTCAATAGGAGGGAATAACCATTCTCTGTATATTCCCAGCGCGGACTAAATTTAATTTAAGGGTTTGAGAATGTCCTAGTCATAACTACTCTGGCGACTGCTATATTGCTGTTGAGCAAAACTAGGAGCTTTCAAGCCTCTGGTCTTAGTAAAAGAGGTAGTAATGATATGAAAGTAAGACCATAGAGGGCGGACAACTAGACAATTTCAAAGCTATTACTACCTGTAAAGTTTTGATTCAACCTGAATGCTGAATACTATTACTGATAACTGAAGATACTTATATTATTAAATTTTCAATTCTCCAAATAAGATAACCTATAATCTTTTTTACTTCTGTTTTTTTTTAATACTTAAGGTTACTAATTTTCTCCAATCTAAGTTTTCTTTCAACCACAGCCTGGTCAATTTTTTGAACTCCTTCTAGTGAGATTAGTGACTTACATTGATTAACTAAACTATTCCAATTTAATAATGTTTTAATTGAGTTTGAATTCTCTATTTTTTTGACATAAAACTGTGCCCAAAACTTAGGTACATACTTTTGCTTTCTAGTTTTTATTCGCTTTCGCCATTTAGCAAAGTCTGCTTTTCTTGGTGGTTCTACTCCTATTACTGGTGGCATATCTGCATAACTGACAAACCTACTTTTTCCTTTTCCTACAACATGAATTACATATTTCCAACAGCTAATTTTATAAATGTTATCCCATTGAATTCCTAAATGAAATGATAGTGCATCTATAGTTACAAATCTACCTAAAGGATGAGTATAAGTATATTTATTTTCCATACTTCTTTTCATAAAATATACCTGAAGGTTTAATATATGATTGTGGTCTTAAATTTTTATCTATATAGTTATATATTAATATGTATTAAATATAACTTGGGTATTTTGTCAACACACAGTTAATCAGCTATTTTTTACACAAAAAAATTATTAAGCTCTAGGCAAAATTCAAAAGACAAAAGTTATCCAAGGCATTTTTACCCTGAAATATAAAACTATATATTTTTATTCTACCAAATACTAGTGTAAAACCTACATTCCACAGGTCAAAATCTAGTATTTTAGATTGACCATTCAAAACTTTGCTTGATAATACTAAGAAAAATTATAGATAACAATACATACTATATAAACTATTAATAACTGACTATTAGCACTGCTAAATATGTTAAATTTAAGTAGGATTTGTTGTTTGCTGATTTTGTCTATAAAGCCAATATAGTAAGTAGTTTTGGTGGGCTTAGGTTGGGTGGTACCCAGGAGGATAAAAAATTATTGAAGTAAAAATTTATTCAGAAAAAACTAGACCAAAATCAATGGATTTTGTAGTAAGATGTCATCAGTTTGTGAATTTTTAAACCCTTAACCTAATACTTGAAACGAGATAGCTGAACTATTAATCAATAACTAATTTTATTTTTTGTTTCTACTGGGCAGTTTAATAATAAATAATAATAGAGGGACGTAGAGGCAAGGCCATAGAGGCAAGGCCAAAATACTCCCATCTAAAAGATGGGAGGGGTTCGCTGAGGGTTAGGTGCAGTAGTCTGTAAAGGGTCAACCGTGTAGGAAAATTTTGGCTTCCTAGAATTATGCCCTTCCTCAATAGCCAAGGAGGATATCAAAAGACAAATTTATGTGAGATTCTATTCTGGAATACCAATGTTTATTAGCTAAAATCTTAGGAGTCCCAAATTTATTGTCCTTGGTTATTAGATGAATGGCAGTATATGTCTTGTGAATAGAGGCAGAATATTCTGGAAGTTATTCCCAAATAATCTTAAATACTATATCTCTCCAGCATGATAGGAGCTACGAACTAAGGGGCCAGAACGAACATGAGAAAAGCCCATTGAAAGAGCGATCGCCCCAAGATGATCAAATTCTTCTGGTGTCCAATATTTTTGTACTGGTAAATGTGCCAGGGAAGGTCGCATATACTGACCCAGAGTTATGCGATCGCATCCTACCTTTCTCAAGTCTCCCATTGCTTCTACCACTTCAGTTTCCTTTTCTCCATGTCCCAACATCAAACCAGACTTAGTAGGAATACTGGGGTTTAACTCTTTAACAATTCGCAATACATCAAGCGATCGCTGATATTTGGCCCCACGACGTACAGGCCCTTGCAACCTAGAAACCGTTTCAATATTATGATTATAACAAGCTGGTTCAGCATTTACCACAATCTCAATCCGTTTTCTTTGTCTTTGAGCTAGAGGAACAGATAACTTTTCAGCCCCCCTGACCTTCTGACCACCCCAAAAGTCAGCAGTCAAAACCTCTATTTTCGCCTCTGGCTTCCGATCCCTAATAGCCATCATTGTAGCTACAAACCAACTAGCACCACCATCAGAGAGATCATCTCTAGCTACAGAAGTCAGTACTACATACTTCAAACCCAATAATTCCACTGCTTCCGCTACTTTTTGCGGTTCTTCTGGGTCCAAAGCCATTGGAGCGTGACCCTTATCTACTTGACAAAAAGCACAAGACCTAGTACAGGTAGGACCCATTAACAAAAAAGTAGCAGTTTTTTGGGCATAGCATTCTCCTCGGTTAGGACAGCGACCTTCCTCACAAATTGTATGGAGCTGACGCTGTTTGATAGTTTTTTGTACAGTAGAAATCTCACTAGCTTTACCCAAAGAGGGGCGCAGCCACTTTGGCATACTCTGAATTTGGGCTTTCATCTTAATTGAATTGACCATTTTTTTGTAGCCTTGACATTTTTCCGAAGTTAGGTAATCGTGAAAATAAATAGAAAATTTCTCAGTTTTCTTTCTGCCTCTGGTGCACTTATCTGCAAGAGTTTGATGTACACTTTTCTGACTCTGGCGCACTTGCCTGAAGTGAGTATTACTTCTAGTATATTGACAATAACTCCATAGTAGTTAAAATATCCGACGGCTCGCCGAGTCACTACTATACCAGTCAGCTAAGGTATAATAACACGTTTAAGAATAGTGTAAGAAGTGAATGCAATGATTTTTCTTCTTATAAAACTCTCAATTGAGCTTATAGCAGGTTTTCGGCCAAAGTTATTACATGCATGCACATCTGTCAACTTGTAACCTTAGAAATAATATAAAAATCCTCATCTTGGTAAGCATTTGTAATACATATATCCTATTTATTAAAATTTTTTCAAAGTCAAATTCTCGGAAAAATATTAAACATAAATACTTGCTTAATTACTTACTCCTATTGAATAATATAATTTTTCTTAACTTCTTTTGTTGAGAACAAATAGCTATTAGCTCCTACAACTCAAGAACCCTGATGATATACTACAGATTATGTTTCAAAATGAAGATTATAATAGTTATGTAAAAAATTAAAAATAATAACTTTGTAGATTTTTTACATAAAAACAAGTGAGTGTAAAAACAATGATGCTATCCTTAGCATCAAAAAGCCCAGCACAATAGAATATCGGGTGGGAGTTACTACCCGTATTTATTGCTGATCATAACAATATAAGATGAAATTAAAAACACCAACTCATCACTAGAGGAGCAAGTTGTGGCAGGACATAAAATTTTAGTTATTGATGATAGTAAGGTCATTAGAGTCAGAGTCAAAGAAATGCTTCCTCAAGGAAACTTTAATGTTTTAGAAGCAAAGGATGGCCAAGAGGGACTTACAAATATTCTAAAGGAACGTCCTAACTTAATTATGTTGGATTTTTTACTGCCTAAAGTGACTGGTTGGCAGGTATTTCAAAAAATTCAATCCCAACCTCAATTAAAAAAGATTCCGTTGGTACTTATGTCAGGTCGTAAGGAAGAGGTAGCAGAAAAAATTCCTGAACCCTTTGAAAAACATTATTTTGCCTTTCTAGAAAAACCTTTTGAGAAAAAAGAATTAACAGCAGCTATTCAATTAGCTTTTCAGTTGGCCAAAAAACGTCCTACTGAGGCTCAACCTCAGAGTACAGTAGATGGGGGAGATAGTTCTGGCAAAATACAGGCATTGGAAGCTAAAGTTAAGAAAATGGAGTCTGAAATAGTGACATTGAAAAAACAAATGACTCAACTTGTAGCTATTGTCAAAAAGTTGAAGTAGGAAAATTAGATAACAAAGGAGTATGAAATTGATTTAGGGTGAGTTAAGCTTTCTACCATAAACTACTGTTGAACTATCAAACATGATATTGCACTGTAAGGCACTGTTGAGTAGTGTACTCTCAAAAATTGATTTGATACGGTAATTTATTAAATTTTTTCCATTGTGCACTTTATCCCCTTGTCTTCTGAATTTAAGTTTTAACCTATCATTTCAAAGTAGACAAACTACGTAGATAGTTTGTAGTCGTAGTAGATTAAAATAACTAAAGTTATGTATTACAACAGATTGCTAAATACTTTGTAATATCTTTTCGCAGTAGTTAAAATCTCCCCTTGCTACCTCAAGTCCTAGAATTAAACCCCCCCTTACTCTAACAAGGAGGCAGTTTATCTATGAAGACTTTATGGGCTCAAAACTTTGAGGACCTTAGTAAGTTTAGGAAATTATTTCACATATATTATTATAGTTGAGTTTAAAACTATTTGTAATATTGTTTTTTTCACTCTTGGTATAAGAGTTGATAGCAGTTTTCATTAACAATGTAGGTATTTGTAGAACAAGGTGAAATCTAACACGCCCTCTATTTTCTGTGGTTAGCAACTACTAAATCTTGCTATGTCCTTAGCAAAACTTACCTTTAATTGTACTCAGATCTTAACAGTTCATATCATTCCAGTAAGGTTTTTCAAGCCATATAATTCTTATTTAGAGTATACAACGCTAAAAAATAAATTATGGTACTAGACTCGGAATATCTCGCTCAACTCAAAAATTCTACCCCTCGACTAATGAACTTGCTGGCAGGTTTTTCTCAAGTTAGTGTGTTAGTGGTGGGAGACTTAACCCTTGATGAATTTATGACTGGTCAAGTTGAGCGTATTTCTCGTGAAGCACCAGTATTGATTTTACGTCATGAAACTACAGAGCAAGTACCCGGGGGTGGAGCTAATGCAGCTTATAATTTTGCTAAGTTGGGCGCTCAAGTTAGGGCTATTGGTTTGTTGGGAGAGGATGAGCAGGGTATGGCGCTACGTCAGATCCTTGAGTCTGCTGAAGTTGATACTTCTGGAGTTTTGCTTGACTCTGAGCGTCCTACAGTGACTAAAACTAGAATTTCTGGTCATGCTCGTCAGTCTGTGACTCAACAAATTATTAGGGTGGATCGAAAATCTGATAATTTGCCATCTGTTGATTTACAATTACAATTGGCGGAGTTAATTCGGCAACAAGTTGATAAGGTTTATGCTGTTGTTTGTTCTGACTATGGAGATGGTGTTCTCACAAAACCAGCTATTGAGGCAAGTATTTCTAATTCTCACAAAACTATTGTTGATACTCAGAAAAATTTGGAACTTTACAGGGGTGCAACTTTGTTTACTCCTAATATTCCGGAGGCGGAGAAGGCAGTGGGATATGCTATTTCTAATTGTGATAGTCTTTATCGGGCAGGATGTGATTTGTTGGAGTTGACTGATGCACGGCAAGTTTTAATTACTCAAGGTGATGAGGGTATGAGTTTGTTTGATCGCGAAATTCCTTCTCAGTTTTCTCCTCCTGCTTTAACTATTTATGAAAATGGGAGTTCTAATGTTTATTGTTGGCATGTTCCTGCTTTTAACCGGACTGATGTTTTTGATGTGACTGGTGCTGGGGATACGGTTGTCGCTGCTTTGACTTTGGCTTTGGGTGCTGGTGCTTCGACTTGGGAAGCTGTAGTCATAGGAAATTTGGCGGCTAGTGTTGTGGTGCGTAAGTTTGGCACGGCAACTACTACAGTGGATGAGTTGCGGGAGACTTTGAGAGTACTTGTGGGTTAAGGGTCTTAGGGTTTGTCTTAGTTCTTACTTCTAAGGTTAATTTTTCCATGGGTTAAAGCTCTATTACAAACAAAAATTTTATGATCACTAATTATCTAGGTCTGTTCTAGTTATTAAAATAACCAATGAGGTTTTTTTCCCGAAATGGAGAATGGTAACCTTGATCAATTTCTGGGTAGGGCTTAGTTGGGGCGCAATTCCAGATTATTTTTTACCATTCGGAGCAAACGAATTAGGATCTTCGGAGAAAATATCAAAGTAGGGAGGCTGCATACAACATCCCAGAGTTGCTAATCATTTTTTTGATGTTGGCAACTCTGGGAACTGTTGTAATTTTTGTTATATTGTTGTTGAAAAATATACTCCAACAATATAATACAGATGTTCTTTAAAACATCTTGAATGTAGACTTAAATATACTTGTTGTTTTCTTTACTAGTCTCTAGGATAGTTTGAATATTCTCCAGCTCTAAAATTTAATTTATGCTAGTAATTTAACTTCTAAATTTAGCTATAAATTTTGATTCCTGATTATCTAGTTTCTTAATCTACTAAGGCACTAACTAGAATATTTGTCATAAATTTTTCTTTGATTTTATACCATAGTTTTGTATCTACAATATCACATTTGGCACCAACTTGAACAAGGCGATCGTCAAGGTAGTTTAGATGTTCTTTTGTCACTTGATCTTCTCCTACTTGTAAAAAACTAATTCCTAGTTCATAGCTCTTTTGTGTACCTGGAATAAAATTAATTTTCTTAGTAGCATTGATAATTAAATTAATCAGTGCTTTTTGCTCGTGAGATATTTTATCTACTAATACTAAAATAATATCTCCATTTTGAGTTTTCTTGGCATCTCGACGTTGAAAATAGTCGTTAATAGCGTCTTCAAGGCTAGTTACTAAATCCATTCTTTTTGGCGGGTTTTTAATCTGAAATAGTCTGGCTAATGTTATGACCTCTGTGTTTGTCTCCTTAACAAAAGGTTTTGATGCCAAGTAAACAGTAATTCCACTATTATCTAATGATTGACAAAATTTTGCTAAGTTAATGATTTTTGTTTGGGCTGCAAGCCAATGCTCATAATGAGGATGAGAAAAAGACCAGCTTTCATGACTTCTGGCGAAAATAAATGTGTAGTCTCTATTTTCGAGCGACAGATGGTTCTCAGCCATAGATTTTTTACCTAAGATTTTAGTGAGGAATAATGTAGCTTTTTGTTCTTAATGATCAAAATAGTGGTAATCTTAATTAATCTATGTAAATTTGAATACTAAAAATTTTTATTTGAACGGAAATTAATCTTGATTTGTTAGGATTTCTTGACTTGCTTGAAGTTTAACGTTATCAAGTGTTATCATATAATAATCATCTCAAATAATAGCCTGGTAAAATTTTTTAAACTAAGGACAACTTCTGAAATATGTTTGATAAGTCCTGATTAATTATGAGATACTCGGGTTTTCTTAAGTAGGCGATCGCACTGTGAGAAATAGTCATGAGAAATAGTCAAAAGTAACTTCTTCAAAGGTGAAAGGAAGTTAAGAAAATTAAAAGTTTAAAAATCAAGTTAATAGTTAATAGTTAAGGGTAAGATTTTATGGGTTCAAAATAATGATAAATATGAGGATAGTATGATCGGAAAAGTCAAAGGTTACCTATTCAAAGGTAAGAGGAAGTTAAAGGTTAAAATTCAAAAGTTAGAAAAATTCAAAAGTTAGAAAAGGTTAAGAGTTCAAGGTTAAATGTCAGGCTTTATCCCTTCACAATAATGATAAATATGACTATAGTATTATTAGGTATAAAATACTCGGCTGTTGTGAAATAGGGGAGCGATCGCTATAGTAAAAATAGAATATTTTATTGCTCAAAACATCATAAGTTAAGATCAAGTTTGAGCTTTAAAGTTGATGTTCTCCGGGGAAATTAGTGATAATTTATTGCTGATTCTGTATAATTATGGTATGATTGTTATAAAAAATCCTGTTATAATTTTTGACCCGGCTTTTGTTTTTATGTTTACCAGAATCTTCAGCATCACTTATTTGGCCCAAACTTGCCTGGCAGCTATTGTTATTATCAATGGCCTAGAAGCTTTGGTTGTGCAGCCTGTATGGGCACAGACTTATGTCTTTCCACAAGAACCATCAACAACCGAAGCAACTGAGGAGCTGATAATTAATGGGACTCTCAATGAAAATAGTGAGCTGTTGGAAGATGGGAGTTACTTTCAGTGGCACACTTTTACGGGCAAGGCGGGTGAAGCTATTACTATTGAGTTGAGTAGTTCTGAGTTTGATGCTTACTTAATGTTAGTAGACCCAAGATCCAATAAAATTGCTGAGAATAATGATGGAGGGGAAAATAATAATGCCAAAATTACAATAACTCTACCTACAACAGGAACTTATACAGTTATTGTCAATACCTATGAAAAAGGTCAACAAGGAAGTTACAAACTGAGTTGGCGACAGGCTTCAGCTAAAGACCAGTCCCTAGCTTCTGCCACAGAACTTAATGACAAAGCTATTGAACTA
>ENA-UENX01000585-UENX01000585.1-marine-metagenome-genome-assembly--contig:-NODE-585-length-12077-cov-139.645633_pt1 | contig 12077 bp, 6 predicted proteins | sample MGYA00237875_ERZ529327 | MGnify/ENA primary metagenome ERZ529327 (study PRJEB26372, sample SAMN05368347) | marine metagenome | biome: cultured habitat; feature: ocean water; material: water; isolation...
TACTAATATAATCTCTTTGACTATTTTCGACAAGTTGTCAGAGACAATTTTGACATTCCTAGGTAGGATAGGCTCAAAAACCTGTTTATCCTGGTTTAGCTTTGCCTCTTTACACAAAACTAATCCTCTATCTAACCAAGAGCTTTGTCACACCAAAAGGGCCTAATTTCTTTGAAGAACTTAGTCTATTTCAAAACCTGTATAGTTTTCTATATGGTATTACTAATAGGATAAAGTAAACGGTAGCAGGCAGTGAGAGGCAACTTTACAAAACTTTATAAACTTGCACTTTATGACGCGAACTATAGTATTTTTTTTCAAAAAAAATTATAATTTTAGATAATTTGCGAGAACTTCAAGAGAAGATGCTTGCGATTGCGAATTGGGTACTCAGCACCGATTTAAAAACTCTCCAATATGGTACGCACAATAAGAAGCAATTCATAAATTACTCCTACCCATCCTCTGCTTTCTTTTTAAGTTAAGTTTTGATAATAAAACCTCATCGGGGTAGAATTTATCTATTGTCAACCCCAGTCTAAAATAATCTGCAACAAATGCAAATAACAGAACTGCAACCAAACATAATAATTACAGGTTCTTTGTTCTCTGAACCAGTTCAGATAATTACTACAAATCATATGGGGGAATCTATCAAATTAATTGGTAAAGGAACTCAAACAAATCAAGTTTATGACCCTATTCTTACTCCTCAACAAATTGCTTCTCTTAGTGCTATTACCAAGACCAAACTTTTTGATGGCAATTCTGCCAGTTTTCGCTTAGGAGTAGAGGCCTTACGTTGGAAATTAGCCTACGAATATGACCCCTATTTTTCCTTAGCGATCGCTCGTGTAGACCCCCTACCTCATCAGTTAGAAGCCGTTTATGATTACTTTCTTAAGTTACCTCGAATTAGGTTTCTACTAGCAGATGACCCAGGAGCTGGTAAAACTATTATGGCTGGTTTATTGTTGAAAGAGTTAAAAATTAGGGGATTAGTTCAACGCACATTAATTGTAGCTCCTGCTAATCTAACTTTTCAATGGCAACGGGAACTTAAGGATAAGTTTAGAGAAGATTTTGAAGTAGTAAAAGGTGACATTCTCAGAGCTAATTATGGTAATAATCCTTGGCAAGAAAAATCTCAAATTGTTACTTCTGTTTCTTGGGTTTCTCGGATTCAAGATGCTAAAGAAAGTTTATTGCGTTCTAATTGGGATTTAATTATTGTTGATGAAGCCCATAAAATGAGTGCTTATAAATCTGATAAAAAAACTTTAGCTTATCAGTTAGGAGAAAAACTATCAGAAATGACTGATCATTATTTATTAATGACGGCTACTCCCCACAAAGGTGACCCTAAAAATTTTTGTCTATTTTTAGAACTATTAGATAAAGATGTTTATGGGGATGTGAGAAGTTTAGAGGAGGCAATGGTAAACAATGTAGCTCCTTTTTATTTACGCCGAACAAAAGAAGCACTTGTCACATTTCCTGACCCCGAAACTAAGGAAGTAAAAAAACTTTTTCCTAACCGTAAAGTAGAAACTATTGAATTTCAAATAGATGATGCTGAATTAGACTTTTACGATGCTCTAACTCGCTATGTTGAAGACCAATCAATTAAAGCTTCTAAAGATAATTCTGCTAGGGGAAGAGCATTAGGTTTTACTATGGCAATGCTACAACGTCGGTTTGCTTCTAGTATGTTTGCTATCCGTCGCAGTTTGGAACGGATGAAAGAAAAACGACAAAAAATTATCGATGATCCTCAAGGTTATCGAGAACAAAAAATTAGTCGTCATTTGCCTAATGATTTTGAGGATTTAACTGAGCAGGAACAGAATAAAATCAGGGAAAGTTTAGAGTCAGTAGTAGCTTCAGTAAATCCTGGAAATTTACAAGATGAAATTGCTCAATTAACCAGGTTAATTTATTTAGCTTTAGAGTTAGAAAAACGGGAAATAGAATCAAAATTAGTCAAGCTAAAAGAAATAATAACTAGCAAAGGTATTTTCCAAGACCGGAAGATGAAACTATTAATTTTTACCGAACATAAAGACACATTAGATTATTTGGTTGGCAAACTTCGAGGCTGGAAATTATCAGTAACTCAAATTCATGGGGGGATGAAAATAGGAGACCGGGATACTCCCCAAACTCGTATTTACGCTGAACGAGAGTTTCGTGAAGATGCACAGATATTAGTTGCTACCGAAGCAGCAGGAGAGGGTATTAATTTACAGTTTTGTTGGCTAACTATTAATTATGATATTCCCTGGAACCCAGTCCGTTTAGAACAACGTATGGGTAGAACTCACCGTTATGGGCAGGAAAAAGACTGTCTAATTTTTAACTTTGTTGCTACTAATACCAGAGAAGGTAGGGTTTTGTGGAAACTGTTTGAACGTATTTACGCCATCGAAGCTGACTTAGACCCCGAAAATACGGGTAAAGTCTTTAATGTTTTGGGAGATATTTTTCCTGCTAACCAACTAGAAAAGATGTTACGAGATATGTATGCTCGTAATATTAGTGAGGATGGTATCAAAGATAGAATTGTCCAACAGGTAGACAGCAAACATTTTCAAAAAATTACTAATTCAGCTTTAGAAGGATTAGCAAAACGGGAGCTTAACCTATCTAAATTAATAGGTAAGTCTACTGAAGCTAAGGAAAACCGACTGATGCCAAGAAGTATTGAAAATTTCTTTCTCAAAGCTGCTCCCATAGCAGGTATTCATCCTAAGGAAGTCAAGAAAAATTCCCACATTTATCGAGTGGGAAAACTGCCTCGTACTTTGTGGTCTGTGGGCGATCGCTTGGAACCTCAATATGGCAAACTAGGGCGAGAATATAAAAAAATTATCTTTGATAAGGACTTACTCAAAAGTGACCCTACCTTGGAATGGGTGACACCGGGGCATCCTTTATTTGAATGTGTGCGAGAAAAAGTAGGGGAAATAGTCACGGAAGATTTACAACGGGGGGCAATATTTTATGATTTGCATCGCCGGAAACCTAGTTATTTAGATGTGTTTGCTGCTGCTATTGTGGATGGTCGGGGACGGAAACTGCATGAGCGGTTGTTTGTAGTAGAAACAAGGTCTGATGGTGAAATGATAGTACGTCAACCTACTGTGTTTTTAGATTTAGCTGTGGCGGAATTGTCGGAGTTGTCAGAGGTGGATATGGAAAGACCGAGGTTAGAATGGGTAGAATTGGCTCTATATGAAAAAGCGTTGCAGCCATTCTTGGCAGAAAATTTAGCACAACGTCAGCAGGAAGTCAAGAGTATTCTTAATCATACAGAGATTAGTTTGAATACAATTATTGACCGGGTACAATGCCAGTTTGCTGAGTTACACGCAGAAAAGGAAGCGGGTTCTAAGGAGGCAGGGTTAGATGGGCGAATAAAACAGATGGATGACCGTTTGTTTGAGTTGAATGGTAGGTTGGAGTCTCGCCGGGAGGAGTTGGAAAAAGAGGCGAGTTGTGCTATTTCGGGGGTGCATCATTATGGTTGCGCTCTGGTTTTGCCCCATCCAGAACGCTCTTCTCCAGAGTTAGCTCCTATGGTGAGCGATCGGGATATTGAGTGTATTGCTATTGATAAGGTAATGGAGTATGAAAGGGGGAGGGGTTGGCAAGTGGAGAGTGTAGAAAACCAAAATCGGGGTTTTGATTTGATTTCTCGGAAACCTCATCCCGAAGATATTCAAACGGCTATTAGTGTAAGATTTATTGAGGTAAAAGGTAGGGCAACTGTAGGTACTGTGGTTTTAACAAATAATGAGTATCAAACTGCTGCTAGGTTGCAAGGAGATTATTGGCTTTATGTAGTTTTTAATTGTGCGACAAATTCAGAAGTTTATACGATTAATAACCCGGTAAAGTTAGGGTGGGAACCTTTGAATAAGATTGAACATTATCAGGTTGAAGCAAGTAAAATTATTAGTGCTAGTCAATAAAGTATCAATAAAGTAATGGATAGTTTATAACTGACATAACAGGTAGGATGTCTGTTATGTCATTTATTAGTAACTCTTGTAATAGAGAGGTTTGAAGTATGGAATGTTCTTTTTCTTATTCTCTTGAAAGAGCTATGCTTTATAAATATTTTTCTTAAGATAAAACTTGACAAAACAGAGAAGTTATGTATTTGTCATTCAATAGGTATTTCGGGAGAGCAAGTGTATTTTAGTTGATGCTCCAAACATGATATAACTGATAAATTATAACTGATAACTAAAATGACAAATTATCCCAAACGCTTAATTGAAGTAGACCTCCCAATTAAACAAATCTCTGCCCATGCTAGACGAGAAAAATCAATTCGTCACGGTCATATTTCGACCTTACATATTTGGTGGGCAAGACGACCTTTGGCTGCTTGTCGGGCTGTAATTTGTGCTGCTCTTTGGTTAGACCCAGTTGATGATAATTGCCCGGAATTGTTTCGGGTTGAGGCTGCAAAAGTTATTAATGGTTTTGCCAAAATAGTTGATAAAAATTTAGATAATCATGGCTCCACAGCAAACCTAAAAAAATGGCAAGTTTTAGCTAAACCTAAAAATCAGTTAAATCCAGAAAAAATAGAACATTTAAACATACTCCGTTATCGCTTATTAGACTTTATTGCTGACTTTGCTAATTGGGATAATTCTACACATCCAGATTATTTACAAACCAGTCGTAAACTAACAGAAATTAGTCATTATTCTTTAGGAGGAATTACTGATACAAAACCCGTAGTTTTTGACTCTTTTGCGGGTGGAGGTGCGATTCCTTTGGAGGCTTTGCGGGTAGGAGCAGATGCTTTTGCCTCTGATTTGAATCCGGTGGCGGTTTTGTTAAATAAGGTTGTGTTGGAATATATTCCTAAGTATGGGCAAACTTTGGCGGATGAGGTGCGTAAGTGGGGAGAATGGATAAAGCAGGAGGCAGAAAAGGAATTGGGGGAGTTTTATCCTAAATCTGCTGCAACACTTAAGAATGGGGATGTGGAAACACCTATTGCTTATCTTTGGGCGCGGACGATTGTTTGTGAGGGGCCTGGATGTGGGGCGGAGGTTCCTTTGATGCGGAGTTTGTGGTTGGCAAAGAAAAAGAATCGGTCGGTGGCGTTACGGTTGATTCCTCGGCAGGAGGAAAAGCGAGTTGATTTTGAGATTGTGGAGCAGGTGAAAGGGAAAGATGTTGGGGATGGAACGGTGAAACGAGGTTCAGCGACTTGTCCTTGTTGTGGGTTTACGACTCCGGTGGCTTCGGTGCGAAAGCAGTTGCAAGCAAGGGGTGGGGGTGCGGATGATGCCCGGTTGTTTTGTGTGGTGACGACTAGGGAGAAGGTGAAGGGTAGGTTTTATCGGTTGCCCAATGAGAGAGATTTGGAAGCGGTGAGAATGGCAGGTGAGGAGTTGGCAAGGCGGAAGTTGGAGTATGGTGGGGAGTTGAGTTTGGTGCCGGATGAACCGGTGCCAGTTATGAGCGGTGTTTTTAATGCGCCCATTTACGGACATAACACCTGGGGAAGTTTATTTTCTTCTCGTCAAGCTTTAGCTTTAACTACTTTGGTGAGGTTAGTTAAGGAAGTGGGAAAAAAATTGGCTAGTAATGAGGATGAAAGGTTGGCGATCGCTATTCAGACTTGTTTGGCTTTGGCAGTTGATCGCTGCACTAATCAGTTTTGCTCTCTATCAAAGTGGAATAACAGTCGAGAGTTAATAGACGGTGTTTTCGCTAGGCAAGCTTTACCCATGCTTTGGGATTTTGGAGAAACAAATCTAGTGGGAGGTTCTGACGGATACTGGCAAGGTGCTGTCAGTTGGGTTTTATCCGTCATCAAAGCATCATTATTACCCGACCCCGGTCAAACCCAACAAGCAAATGCAGCGAGTCACCCCCTACCAGACGACTTTACTCAATGCTTCTTTTCCGATCCTCCTTATTACAACGCTGTACCCTACGCTGACTTATCCGACTTTTTCTATGTCTGGCTAAAAAGAACTCTAAACAAAACCTACCCCAACTTATTTTCTAGTGAAACTACTCCGAAAGATGATGAAATTTGTGAAATGGCAGGATGGGATTCCAAAAGATACCCACACAAAAACGGCAAATGGTTTGAAACCCAGATGGCAAAAGCAATGGCAGAAGGATGTCGCATCATATCCTCAGACGGAATAGGTATTATTGTCTTTGCCCACAAATCAACTGCTGGATGGGAAGCTCAACTACAAGCAATGATAGATGCTGGTTGGAAAATAACCGCATCCTGGGCAATAGACACAGAAAGGGGCAACAGACCCCGCGCCCAAAACTCTGCTGCCCTCGCCTCATCCATCCATCTTGTTTGCCGACCCCGCAACAATAACAATATCGGCGACTGGCGCGACATCATCCAAGAGCTACCCCAACGCATCCAAGACTGGATGCCACGTCTGACATCAGAAGGTATAGTCGGTGCTGATGCTATCTTTGCTTGTATCGGACCCGCCCTAGAAATATTCTCTCGTTACTCCAGCGTGGAAAAAGTCAATGGGCAACCAGTCACTTTGGGCGAATACCTAGAATATCTCTGGGGAACAGTAGCAAACGAAGCCTTAAAACAGATATTCTCGGAAGCTGACACTAATAACCTGGAAGCAGACGCTCGTCTCACAGTCATTTGGTTATGGACGCTTTCTACTGGCAGCACCGAATCAGCAACAGAAACAGAGTCAGACCAAGATGAGGAAGACACCCCCGCCAGCAAAAATCAAAAATCTACAGGTTTTGCCTTAGAGTTTGACACCGCCCGCAAAATCGCCCAAGGTTTAGGAGCGCACCTAGAAAACCTCACCCATTTAGTAGAAATAAAAGGTAATAAAGCCAGACTTTTACCAGTACAAGAAAGGAGTCATTATTTAATCGGAAAAGTTGCCCCTACTACTAATACTAAAAAACGCAAAAGTAAGACTCCAAAACAACTAAGTTTAGAAGGTATTTTGCCAGAAAAAGAAACTGAAATAGAAGTAGAAGCAGATATAGCGATCGCTGAGATAGGCAAAACCGTATTAGACCGGATACATCAAACCATGTTGTTACACAAAACAGGACGTAGCGAAGCAGTGAAACGACTATTAGTAGAGGAGGGAGTAGGCAAAGACCCCAGATTTTGGAATTTAGCAGATGCCCTATTGCGGGTATATCCTCAGAATGTGGAAGAGAAACGTTGGTTAGAGGGAATATTGGCAAGGAAAAAAGGATTGGGTTTTTAGCAGAAGTAATGGTAAAATTGTTATGAGGATATTGTCTAAAATGTCCATTAAATTTTCTACTTTATCTGATTAAATCCCAGTAATTTTACATAAATAATCATGTCAGAAATTACTATTAATTTACCAGAAGAAATTTTTTCTGCCCGCCGTTTAGCTCCTGAAGAATTTGTTCGGGATATGCGTTTAGCAGCAGCTATATATTGGTATCAAAAAGGGGAAATTTCTCAAGAAAAAGCAGCTCAAGTTGCCGGGTTAAACCGTCGAGATTTTCTCGCTAGTTTAGCAAGGGAAAAAATAGATGTGTTTAATGTTGATTTTAATGATTTGCAACGGGAGTTAGAGCGTGGCTGAATTTCCGGCAGTAAATACTTCACCTTTGATTTTTTTGACTCAAGCAAATTTGCTCAACTTCCTGCAAATGCTGAGTCCAAAAATTATTGTTCCTCAAGCAGTAGCTACAGAAATTCAAGCCTACGGAAACACAGATGTAACTGCCCAAATGTTAGCTCAAACAGATTGGTTAGTTGTGACTCAAACTCCTGCTATTCCTGCTGTGATTCAAAGTTGGGATTTAGGAGCAGGAGAATCAGAGGTTTTGAGTTGGGGGTATCATCACCCAAATACAGAAGTGATTATTGATGATTTAGCTGCTCGTCGTTGTGCCCAAGCGTTAGGAATTCCGGTGAGAGGTACTTTGGGTTTAGTTTTAACTGCCAAACAACGTGGAGTAATTTCAGAAGCACGTCCTGTTTTAGAACAGTTAAGGTTGTCTGGAATGTATCTATCAGAGAGATTAATGAATCAAGTCTTGATGTCAGTGGGAGAGTAATTTTCAAAAGTGCAAACTAACTTAGCTGAAAAATGGCGATCGGCTTTTTGGCAAGTCGTACAACAACCTACCCATGCTCAAACTCTCCAAACTGCCGGAGAGCAAAAACAACTTAAGGAGTGGACTTCAGCTTTAACTGCTGTAGTAGTTTCTACTTGTCAAACATTGGGATGGCAAGCATCAGCTAAAGGTTATTCTCTAGAGTTGTTGCCAGTCGCTACTAATGAGTTTTTAACAATGGATGTGATGGCGTTTGTTGGTGCTGCTCAACGCTGGCAGTTTCCTATTGCAGTTATAGAATTAGAAAATAATTGGGAACGCAGTGCTTATTCTTTGTGGAAAGTTCTCTGTGTGCGAGTGGCTTTACGGGTGGTATTTTGTTATTGCCAAACTGCTGGAGAAAGAAGAGAATTAATTAATTATTTAGAACGGGAAATTTTACAACCTATTTTACCAAGAGAAAGATTAGATTTACAGGGAGAAACTTTAGTTGTAGTAGGAAGTAGAGAAGCAGCTTTGACATTTCCCTACGATTTCTTTAAGTGGTGGTTAATGGAGGTGAATATTGGCAAATTTACACTTTTTTGAACTTTGTTTGTTTGCCGGATTAAACCTCACCTACAGTGTTCTGTCTAAGAATTAGCAGAATGAGGCTATAGCTTCAATTAGGAACAAAAAAAGGAGAAAAATATTATCATTATGGCAATTAAAGCATGGTACAAAATAGATGGTTTAATTCCTAGAGAAGATTTACGAGAAGGTAAACCTTTAGATACTTCTGAATTTGCCATTCATCTCGACCAAGTTCGTAACAATAATGCTCCGGTAGATTATCAGCAACCGGAGCGTTTCTTTGAACGGACTTATTTAACAAAATCTCTGACCGACTTAGCATCTCAAGTTGTCCGTCGTTTGTCTGGAGAAACTAGCGGTACTTCAGCTATTTTTAACCTCTCTACTCAATTTGGAGGGGGTAAAACTCACGCCTTAACTTTACTATATCATTTAGCAAAAAATGGCAGTTTAGCTAATAATTGGACTGGAGTAGATAAGATTCTCAAAACAGCAAAAATTAATTCTATTCCCGAAGCAGCAGTAGCAGTTTTTGTAGGAGTACAATTTGATTCTATTACTGGTAGAGGTGGAAATGATGGTACTCCGCTACGGAAAACTCCCTGGGGAGAAATTGCTTTTCAATTAGGAGGAGAAACAGCTTTTAATTATGTTGCTGAACATGAGAAAAATTTTATCGAACCCAAGGGTGATGTGATTCGGAAATTATTTCCAAAAGATAGACCCTGTTTAATTTTAATGGATGAAATTATTAACTATATTTCTACTTATCGCAGTCGTGAATATCATAACCGCTTTTATAATTTTTTGCAGGCACTTTCTGAAACAGCTAGAAGTTTAGAAAATGTTGTTTTAGTGGTGTCTATTCCAGCTTCAGAAATGGAATATACCCAAGCAGACGAAGCAGACGAACAACGACTTAAAAAAATGTTAGACCGTCTGGGAAAAGCTATAGTTATGTCAGCAGAGTCAGAAACTTCAGAAATTATCCGTCGTCGTTTGTTTGAGTGGGATAAAGAAGCGGTTACTACCGAAGGTAAAATTATGTTGCCCAGAGATGCGATCGCCACCTGTAATGAATACGCTGAATGGGTGATATCCCACCACCAGCAAATACCTAGTTGGTTTAACGTTGATAACGCCCAAAAAGCATTCATCGCTACCTACCCATTTCACCCCACAGTTTTGTCAGTATTTGAGCGTAAGTGGCAAGTTTTACCAAGGTTTCAACGAACTAGGGGTATTTTGAGACTATTAGCACTCTGGGTTGCTCGTGCCTATCAAGAAAGTTACAGAAAAGTTCACAACGACCCACTCATTGGTTTGGGTAATGCTCCCCTAGACGACCCTCTGTTTCGCACCGCAGTATTTAATCAGTTGGGCGAAGAGCGTTTAGAGGGTGCTGTCACCACAGATATTTGTGGTAAGCAGAATGCTCATGCTATCCGGTTAGATAAGGAAGCAGTAGCAACCATTAAAAAATCTCGTCTCCATCGAAAAGTCGCAACTACTATATTTTTTGAATCTAATGGCGGTCAACAAAACACCGAAGCAACTATTCCTGAAATTAGGTTAGCAGTGGGAGAGCCAAATTTTGATATTGTCAATGTAGAAACAGTTTTGGAAGCATTGCAAAATGAAAGTTATTATTTATTGGTAAATAAGAATAGATATCGGTTTAATATTTCTCCCAACTTGAATAAAATTTTAGCAGACCGTCGAGCCAATATACAAAGTTCTAGAATACAGGAAAGAGTCGCAGCCGAAATTAAAAAAGTTTTTACTACTAATGGGGTAATTCAAGTTGTTTATTTTCCAGAATATACTAATAGTATTGCCAACCGACCAGTGCTGAATTTAGCTATTTTAAGTCCCGAATATGTTCGTTCTGATGAGGAGACAAGCAAATTTATAGAATCAATAATATTAAATTGTGGTAGTTCAGCTAGAACTTTTAAGAGTGCGATAATTTTTGTGGTGGCTAATCCTGATAATCTCCTGAGAGAACGAGCCAGAAATTTATTAGCTTGGGAGGATATTAGCGACCAAGAAACAGAATTAAATGCCGAGCAAAAACAGCAACTTAAGGAAAATATTGACAAGTCGAAAAAGTTATTACAAGAAACTGTTTGGCAGTCTTATACATCTGTTGCTTTGTGGGGAAAAAATCCAGAGATTCCAGAGATTCAAGAGATTCAGTGGATTGATTTAGGAATGCTTAATTCGAGTCAAGCTAACTCAATGGTAAGTTTAATTATCAATCGTCTACAGGCTAATGGAGAAATTACAAGCGTCATTCATCCTCGGTTTTTACTCAGAAATTGGCCGCCTGTTTTTACAGAATGGAGTATTAAAAATATTCAGGATGCCTTTTTTGCTTCCCCAACTTTTCCTAGATTATTAGAAGCTAAAGCTGTGCCAGAAGCTATTGTTCATGGAGTACGGGAAGGATTATTAGCTTATGTGGGGAAAAGTAAAAATGGTTATGAACCTTTTATATTTAATCAACCCAACTTTTCTGTTCAAGATGTAGAAATATCTGATGATGTATTTGTAATTAAAGCAGAAGTAGCAGAAGATTATGAAGCTAGAATTAAAGACCCCCCCAGATTAACTCAATTAATTATTTCTCCTGAAGAAGTTCTCTTAAAACCTGGTCAAAAACAAACATTTTTAGTGACAGGAAAAGACCAATATAACCGGTCAATTAATGTAGAAGAAATTAACTGGAGTGCTACAGGAGGAGAAATTAACTTCAATGGTGTTTTAACAGCCGGGAAAGATGAGGGGAATTTTATAGTTACTGCTCAAGTAGAATATATTAGCATTAAAGCCAAATTTACTGTAGAGCTTAAGTTACCTCATCTCCAAGAAAAATCGGAAAATTATAATATTACCGATAGTAGTTTAACCAAGTCAGATAGAACTAATGAAATTACTGAAGGTGAAACATCAAATATTCCTAATATAATTTCTTGGCGAGGAGAAATTACACCTCAAAAGTGGATGCAATTTTATACAAAAGTTCTGAGTAGGTTTGCTGCAAAAAAAGATTTTAATTTAACAGTAGAAATTAATTTTTCTGTAACCGGAAGCATTACATCTCAAAATATTAATGAAACCAAAGTTTCTCTCCAGGAATTAGGACTTGATGATGGTATTGAAACTAGCTAATACGGTCAAGTTGCACTTAAAACACAAGAGTATTTTAAAAAGTTGTAACTAAATTCTAAAACTCAATATCTTCCAATTCCTCAAAATCAAGTTCAAAATACTCACCTTTATCATCTTTCCATAGTTTCCGGTAGTCATGTGGTAGCCATTTTGGATAATTTACAGTATCTTTTTTCCCTTCCAACACCAACCACAAAATACCACCCTTAGCACGAGTCAGGCAGCGGGTTAAAGCAACG
>ENA-UENX01000586-UENX01000586.1-marine-metagenome-genome-assembly--contig:-NODE-586-length-12038-cov-5.611828_pt1 | contig 12038 bp, 1 predicted proteins | sample MGYA00237875_ERZ529327 | MGnify/ENA primary metagenome ERZ529327 (study PRJEB26372, sample SAMN05368347) | marine metagenome | biome: cultured habitat; feature: ocean water; material: water; isolation...
CTGCGACCGCGACATTCCATGGAAAGTTCTTGGTATCGTACCGGTAGGAGCGTGCATCCAGATTAAATAGGACACTGCCAGACAAGCTGCCAGTCAAGTGCGACCATGTCGTGTTATTTTGATTAGGATTTTAGTAGGCGGAACGAAGAGACGTCCCGATTGTCTTGGTGCGATCATGCACATCGGGAAGAGCATGTCCAATTAAGGTAGGACTGCGACTGTTTTAAATCCATTTGTGGTTAAGAGTTAAGAAAAGTAGGAGAGCACGTCCATTAGAGGTAGGACACTGTCAGTCGAGCTGCCAGTCAAGTGCGACCATATTGTCTTATTTTGATTAGGGTCTTAGTAGGCGGAACGAAGTGACGTCCCGATCAATGTGGTGAGATTGTGCACATCGGGAGAAGCGCTTCCAGATGAGGTAAGACCCTGTCAGAAGAGCTGCTAATCAAATTCGACTACATAATGTTAATATCAATAGCAACTTAATTTTGTTGTTTCTTACCTAAAAACTTGCTAGCTGTTTGAGAATCTCATACATTTGAAATCAATAAACGCGTACTTTATCCAAACAAATCTCAAGTATCTGTCATATTAAAATTTAGCGTTAAGCGTAACTGCTTCAATAGCGTTCTGTAATCTCCTCAGTATTCGATTTGGTCAGCTTTTGGGGGTCCTAGACACCTGCTATGACTGCTGGTCTCGTCATGCCTTTTATTACTCCTTATTTGGATGCTCCAAGTAAGGCAGGGATGGCTATGTATAACATTAAGTACACTACTATAGAACAACACTAATTTAGTATGAAGAAAATCGCCTTTTACGTGCTCTTGGGGTTATTCCTATTCCCCACTCATCTATTATTATCTCAAACATGGGAAGAAGTTCGATTTGAAGATTTCACTAATGGCACCTCTGGCCTTCCAGGGATAGCCACATTTGGCTTTACTAGCTACTCCTATTTTGGTGCCACAGGTTACAATGATCCATGTACTAGGAGTTCGATTTCTAATGGTCACTTCATTGCTTTTTCCGCAGCTTTGTCTTCTGACTATGAATATCGATTCTCCTGGAATTTAAAGGCAACCGGCTCTTATGCCAAGATCACCTTTTATTTAACAGCTGATCCCGCGGGTACAGATGTGGCACTTAGTAATACCTTAACTATTCCTTCGCAAAGCGGAACTGCTCCTGGGACGGACTATACTAGTGATATTATTTCTGGCTATGATGGCACTTACTATCTCAAAATCCGGAATAGTAGAACTTCATCTGGTGGGACTAAAAAAATCTATGCTGATAATTTTAAGCTGGAAAGACGCTTGATCGCCCCTGCACTGGAAGTCTCCGTGAAGGATTCAGTATTGTCAGTGAATGAAGGGGATAGTGTTACCGTTTGCCTACAAATCAACGGCTCTCCCACGGCTAATGTGACAGCTGATTTTGCCTTGGGTACAGGGGCATCCCCTCATCTTGATAACTATGCTACCCAAAATATCACTTTCCCTTCTGGCAGTTCCAGTGATCAGTGTTTTACCTTGGCTACGGACCCAATAGATGGAGTTGAAAGTGGTAATCAAACTTACACCTTCAACTTACAAAATGCCTCGGGCGCTCAAATAACTAATCCAGATCAGCTGGAGTTGACCGTCAATGATCAGAGTCCTGGAGCATGTTTCAGTACTAATGAAACTTATAATATCTGTGCGGGAGAGATTGTCGATATGGGCTGTCCTACTGCCGGTAGTGGCAATATCTCTTATCAGTGGTCGCCTAATACCGCTTTTGTTAATGGCACTTCTGCTACTGATCCTGATCCTAGTGTTCAACCTAGTACCACCACCTCCTATCAGCTGGATGTGACAAACAGCCAAGGTACGGTGATTGCCCAGAAGACGGTACAGGTCAATGTTTCTGCCAATTCTGATGCGGTGGTCATTCTTCCTGATACGGCTATTGTCCCCTTGGGCGGGACTTTAGATTTGACGGCTAGTGTTACTGGAACAGGTCCCTTCTCCTATCTATGGAATACCGGCGCTACGGATTCCGTTATCACCGTTGCTCAAAGTGGTACTTTCAGTGTTACGGTCACCAATGCGGCAGGCTGCGATTTATCTGCCTACAGGAATGTTTCTATGGAAACGGCCCCACCGCCACCGGCTTCCTCAGCGAGTAGTACTCGGCTTGGTCCTGGTGATCTTGTTTTTGTTGCCTTTGATAATGATATCGGGAGTGGCGTAGATAGAATTGTTTTGGTTAACTTGGTTCCTTTGGAGCCCGGCACGGAGTTTATGCTCACCAATGCCCGATATTGTGCGGATGATGATCGATGGTATAAAAACTCTTCTACGCTATTGAATGGGGATATTGTAGCTCAGTGTATTTCCTATCAAGGGAGTACCGTTATCCCAGTGGGCAACCTACTTTGTTTTGATATCCCTTTGAGTGGTGATTACCTGTTGACCAATTTTCAAGTGGATGGTGTGGCATCTACGGACTTTGTTGTTTCAAATTGCGGTCATAGCAATTTTCCTAAATTGAACTTGGAGCCCATTTCCAGTAGACAACACTTGTTCTTACTACAAGGTCGCTGGAATATATTTGACACCCATGCCGATTTCATTGGACGAGCGATTCATGGACTAAATGTGTCGGATTATTGGAATACTCCAGGCAGTGGATGTTCGCAAAGCAAAACCCAACTACCGGAGGATCTGCTATGCTTGGAGCCACCTGATTTTCCTAGGGATGGTTCCTTGTATGCTTATTTTGATTGCGGTTCTCTAGCTGCTCAACAATCTCCATACGATTTCCTCAAGTACATTTCGGATGTTACCAATTGGGAGATAGAAAATGGAACTAGTGCGCTAGATCTGACCGGAGGAGGGTGTAGCCTAAACTGTACAATTGTCGAAGATAATCTGTTTTGGAATCAACCACCCGACACGCTCTTTATTACTTGTGCTGATGTTTTTGCAGATTCTATCCAAAACTGGTTGAATGCTGATTATTCCAGCCTGGTCACTAGTTCTTGTGGTGGTCCCTTGATGATAGGGCATGAGTACATGGGACAGCTGGATCAGGCTTGTAGCCCTGAAGGGTTGAATGTTACTTTCACAGTTTCGGACACTTGTGGGAATTATGCTTATACCGAGGCCAATATCCAATTGAGCAATACACAAAGCCCTTATATCCTTGCTCAGCCTGCTGATACTTTAGTGAATTGTACAGATCTTGGTGCTTTAACGGCTACTCTGGAAGATTGGAAGGCTCGACTGGGGGGGACTCAACTGGGCAATAGTTGTGGGATTGACCAGTTTGAAACGTTAGAAACAAGGGTAGAAAGTCAATGTGGGTACATAGATTATGTGGATGTTATTTTTCAAATCATTACGATTTGCAATGATACTTTGACTACCAATACCGCTCGATTTGATGTGCAGGATACAGAGGCCCCTGGCTTTACTCAAGCTCCGCAGGCAGAAACGTTGGATTGCAATGCGGCGGATTTTCAAATACGACTCAAACAGTGGTTTGATAGTGCGGGAGATGCCAAATTTGAAGACAACTGTTCTACGGTGACGGTCAGTGCCAATGCAGATCCGCTCACGGTTTCCTGTGGAACCACTTCGGTCACTTTTACGATTACCGATGCTTGTGGAAATTCAAGCCTAGCCAATGCCAATTTGACCATTACCGATAATGTAGCTCCCACCATTAACTTGGCTACCGATACGGCCTATATTTCTCTACAACACCCTGATTTTGCAAACGCTATTGATACCTTCTTAACCATCGATCATGGAGGAGCCTCTGCTTCTGATGCTTGTTCGGATGAAGAAGACATACTTTGGAGTCATGACTATACGGGCACACTTAGTCAAACGACTTGTGAGGCGACCACAGTTACTTTAACGGCTACGGATGAATGTGGAAACATGAGTTCAGCCTCGCTGGTGCTAGTGGCCCGCGATGATACCGAACCTATTTTTGCTGGTAGCCCTACGGATCTTAGCTTGGATTGTACGGATGCTGATTTTACCAATCGGGTGGATAGCATCATTATGGCCCATGCTGGACTTAGCATTGTTGATCCAGTGAGTGAATCCTTGACTTGGTCCTATAGTGTGTCTAAAGCCATTGTGCCACATTGTGGTAGCTATCCGATTACTTATTCGGTTGCCGATGGCTGTGGCAATAGTACAGACTTTGAAACTTATTTTGAGGTCACGGATATGGTCGCTCCTATTTTCGATACGCTTGCCACTGATCTTTATGTTCCTCACGATGATACGCTCAAGTATAACTACTTATTCGCTTGGTTAGCAGATCATGGTGGGGCTCGTGCTAGCGATAATTGTTCTAATAATTTGCAATGGAGCAATGATCCGGCAAGCTGGAATATTCCAGATACGAGCTGTTGGGAAAGAACTGTTACTTTCTCTGTTTCGGATGGTTGTAATATGGCGACAACTACCGCGCGATACGTTTTGTATCAAAGTGGGATTGATACGATTCAAACGGGATCGGATCTAGAGCTGACTTGCTGTGCTGCGGATTTTAATGATATCCAACAATGGTTGGATGAACAGGCAGATGCTCAGTACACTACGCTTTGTGGTGCAGAGCTTGACTGGAGTTATACCGGCTATGATCCAGCCGATATCAATATTTGTCAGGATCATGTGGTGACCTTTACTGGAACATCTGCTCATGGAGATACCATTTCCTTTACGCAGTCTATCTTGTTTACGGATAGTATGTGTTGTAATGGGGCCAGTGTCAGTCTGGCTTTGATCAATAGTGGTGGACAGGATGTTGTGAAAGCTACTCCTGCCAGCTGTACTACCCCCATTTATACCTGGAGGAAGGACGGACAACTACTACCACAGTATAGTGGTGGTAGCATTGATGAAGTGCCTTATGATACACTGGGAGCAGGACAATATGAGGTAGAGGTTAGCTGTAATGGAGAACCTTGTAGTGTACAAACTGCAGCTGTTTTCTGTGATGGTTTTGATGTTGGCTTAAGCTGTGAAGCAGGTGTTCTTTCTCCGGCAAACATCGTTAATTGCACAGGAGATTTAAGTCCGATTTGGTACAGAGATGGCATCGAGGTAGCTCGGGATACCGATTTTTATGCCATCCCTAATTTTGGGACCTATACTATGTATGCCAGTTGTAATGATCATTGTGTGGATTCTACTTCCATTACCTTGGATTGTTCCCATATCACCTTGAGCATGATTCGTACGGGCAATCAGATCGAGGCAATCGTTCCGGCTTGTTATCCTTACAATCCTATTGTTATCTGGACGATCAACGGGAAAGAAATTGAGTCCTATAGTGGTTTACTTAGTATCCCTTATCTGGGGAATGGTACTTATGGAGTGTCTATCTCCTTCCCGGATAATTGTTCTCGGTCAGTTAGTGAATACTATTGTGATAGCTTCACGGTAGATATTGTTAATGAGGTTAGTCATTTAAGAGCTAATCCGACTGGCTGCTTTACTCCACACTACCAGTGGTTTAAATTAGGAGAGACTAATCCAGTGGCTTTTAATACGGAAACTTTCACGCCCACGGAGGCAGGAAGTTATCGAGTAGATGTATCCTGTGGAGCTGCTTGTTCTGCTACCTCGACCTATGTTTCATGGAGCCCTTGTATCGATGTTTCCCTGAGCCAATCGGGGAATGATATCTGCGCCTCCATTAGTGGGACCTATTGTGATGGACTGAGTAAAACCTACACCTGGTTTTTAGATGGTGTTGAGCAAGCTCAAACCACCACCAATTGTTTCACCCCTACTCAGGTTGGAGATTATACGGTTCAGGTGGATTGTGGTGCCTGTTCGGCAGAATCCAACACCCTAACGATCAATCAGGCGGCTTGCCAGATTAGTGTGCATATCGGTATTGTCGGAGGATCGCAGCTATCGGCTAGTGTTTTGGGATCGGGATGTGAGAACCTGACGCAGACCTACACCTGGATGCGCAATGGGGTTGTAGTGCAACAATCAACTAGTTCAACTTATTATCCTACCCAAAGTGGATCCTTTACTGTATTAGTGAGTTGTGGAGATGATCCAGCAACGGTTTGTGAAGCTCAGTCCTCGGCGGTTAGTTTCATAGTCGAGAATTGTGATTTGGTGGCAGACATCCAGCGAGATGGGGATCAACTCTGCGCTTTTGTAGGTGGTCTGGATTGTCAGGGCTTAACGGAGACCTACACCTGGATGCGTTATGGCCTCGTGGTTAGCAGTGGGAGTAGCAATTGTTTTACCCCCCCACAAGCAGGTGCTTATACGGTTGAGGTGAGTTGCACGGATGGATCAACGGTTTGTTCGACCACCTCTGAAAGTTACTATTTCACGATCGAAGATCCTTGTACGTTGAGTATCGCTATCTCTGAAAGTGATGGTGTGCTCTCTACTACCCTGACTGGAAGTGGATGCAATGGCGTTTCAGCTATTTACACCTGGTACAAAGATGGGGTAGTGGCCGCTCAGGGTCCACTAAGCTCTATCCAACCGAAGGAAGGAGGCGATTATACGGTTAGTGTTAGCTGTGGTAATGATCCCAACAATCAATGTACGGCAAGTTCGGCGGTCTATACTTTTGCTCACTTTTGTGATGGTAGATCCATTACAATCGATACTTTAACTTGTACAGCTAACGATCCAAATTGTATCGTGGCAAGCACTTCGACCGCTGGATTTTGTGATGCTGGCGTGTTTACCTGGGAGGCCTTGGATACTTCGGCTACGGTGTACAAAGAAATTGGTTTGGAAAGTGAGCAAGCCATCATCCGAAAGGAGGGGTGCTATGAAGTCTCGGTTACGGATGTGTGTAGTGATTTCACTTGTGATGTGTCTACCATCGTTTGTTTTGGCGGTTCTGCGCTGATCAGGCCTGCTAGTCCGGTTGTCAGCCAGCAGGAACTAAGTGTGTTTGATCTGCATCTTTTCCCCAATCCCGCTAAAGATGAGGTTTTCCTACAATGGAATAGTGAACGGGAGCAAACGGCTCAGGTTGAAGTTTTTGATCTAAGTGGAAATCGTATCGGACTACGGCAAGTAGAAACAGTACAAGGAGCTAACCGCTTGCGCTATTCCACTACGGACTTGCCAGCCGGATTGTATCTAGTTCGACTTTCGGTCAAAGATGGCTTGCTACAAAAACGCTTAATCATTGTGCAGTAAACCATCAGCTGATCACCATTAATCATTTAGAACAACCGCCTCAATTCAATATAAAATGCAAAAAACTAAATATATAGTCTTATACGCGCTCTTCCTGTTTTGTCTGTTTCCTTTTTCAACCCACGCACAAGATAATGTAGGTGTAGCTGAACCTACTGTTTTCAAACCTGAGCCCTGGCTTAATACCAACAATGTGGTACCGCCTTCTCCTCAGGCGGCTTCCCTGGGTCGCTATGGAAATGTTCCAGTTAACCATTACACGGGGGCTCCAAACATCAATATTCCGATCTATAATTTGAGTGGAAGATATCTTTCTGCTCCGATCAACCTGATGTATGACCCCAATAGTATTAAGGTTAATGAAGTACCCAGCTGGGTAGGCTTGGGCTGGAGTTTGCAGGTAGGGGGGGTAATCACCCGCTCAGCTAAAGGAATGCCAGATCTCCATCGGAATTACTATTCCAATAGTTTTACGGATTTTTCAGGTAATACCTCTTTCAATTGGGATGATGTAGTGAATGGGCAATATCAAGCCAATATTTTGTGGAATAGGTATTTCTATGCAGCAGCAATTGATAATATTGAAACTCAACCGGATGTCTATTATTTCAATTTTCCAGGCTACTCGGGCAGTTTCGTGATTCTGCCAGATCAATCTCTAGTCTTTAGAGAATATACTGAACTAGAAATCTCTCCACAGTTTACTGGTATCCGATTAACTGGTTTTCAAATTCGAGATCCTCAGGGAAAGTACTATGAGTTTGATACCTATGTAGAAAGTACAAAATTTGCTACGGACAGGGAAACGGTTGATCCCCCGATTACCCCTAAAGAATATGATTTTAATTCCAGCTGGTACCTAAAAAAGATTATTTCTGCGGATGGTTCTGAAGAGATGATCTTTGATTACAAGAATATTACCGAGGACTATAATGTCCCCACCAATAACTTTTTGGGTTATTCAATGACCTATTCTACGGTCCAGCCTGCTGCAACGAATGACTATTGCTCTCCTCCTGGATTAACTGGATCAAATGTTACCGATAGCCGAGTCACCAAAATCCGGAACCGTCGTTTTCTAAAATCAATTACTTTAAAAATAGGGAATACGGCAGTTGAACAAGTGACATTTCTTTCTCGGCCAACAACCGAAACTCCTGGGGAAGATGATGATCCGGCACATCCCATGTCCAATGGTATGGTTTTATACGGAGTTCAGGTTGACAGGAAATGGGAAGGGCCAAACTTTGAGCCAACTAAAGTATGCTTCCTTAAACATGATTTTAGAACGGGACGCTTAACCCTAACCAAACTAACGGAAAAAGGATTTGATGGTAATGGGAATTTGGAGGAAAAAGAGCCTTATGAATTTGCTTACCATGTGGGACAGCTTCCTCAAATACCTTCCAACGCCATAGATCATTGGGGTTACTACAATGGTAGTGGAAACCCTAACTCTTTGATTCCATCGATTACCTTAAGTGGAGGACAAACCATTGGGGGCTCGGCCAATAGAAATGCAGTATTCTTTAACACGGGTTTGCTCAAAAGAATAACATATCCGACTAAAGGCTACACAGAATTGGAGTTCAGCGGCCATAAAATTCCCTTGAGTGATGATGAAGAAGTAGGAGATCAGGTGGGTGGATATCGAATCGAAACCATGACGGACTATTCTTCCGAAGGGGAAAGAGCCCAATGGCGAACTTTTAAGTATGTGACAGAGACAGGACAACCCAGTGGGAAGTTTTTGCAACGACGACTGGACTATGCCTATTTGTCTTCCTCTGTTTCTAGCCATTTTGCTGCTCCGGGCGTTGGTTGTTTTGGTGGAGATCCCATTATCGATCCTATTTGTGCCGATTATTCTTGTCCTAGCATTACCATCTTTGCCTCTACCCAAGGGCCTTTGGGGAGCATACAGGGTAGTCATATCGGTTATAGCCGGGTCGAAGAAGTTATTGGTGATGATGCATCTTCGGCAACCCACATTGGAAAAACTATTTATACTTTCGAAAATGAAGAACTTACAGGCTTCAATTACTGGGAGCATAGAAATGGCACGTTGCTATCCGTCGAAGTTAAAGATAACCTGGATAGGCAAATCCGCCTGACCGAGAATTTTTATGAATATGAAGACTGTTCGGTAACTGGTCGCTGTATAGAAAAGCGGGGCGCACAAATTCTACAAGCCGATGAACAGGATAATAAGCATGTGCTTTGTGAATTATCAAGTACTCAATCGGAATGGAGAAATGATAACGGGACTTATGCGATTCCTTGTCTTCCCAATGGCTCTGAGAAGATACAGACCAAGTTTCGGCGTCAGGAGGTACTGATTAAGCAGCGATGGAAGTATATTACTTCCACCAGAACCTTGCATAAGTTTTATGATGCTCCTGGTGGGGAAGTGGAGCAGGTGGTGCACTTTGAATATAATGATCCTAATACGGTTAAGCCTACCGCTTCTTATTTTACTAATACTGATTCCAATCAAGAAGTACATCGAACAGAAATTATCTACGACCATCCAGGCGATATCATAGGTCTGCCACGTATTGTCACGAAAAAGATTGATGGAACAGTGGTTGGGGGCACGCGCCAAACCTTTGATGCTTCGGGTCGTACACTGAAGATCTTTGAATTACTCAAAGGTAGTGGAGAGGTGGAGCGAGCCAATATTAGTGGCTATACTGATGGTAGACCCAATGACTTTGCTTACATGGACTATCCTAAAGATGAGTTTACCTGGAATAAGGGACTGCTAACGGAGCGAAAAAAAGGGGGCTTTACTTGGTTGTATGACTATACGGAGCAACGTCTGATGAAAGAATTTACAGATACGGATGGGCAAGTGATCAAGTATGTCTATGATGGTCTGCAGCGCCTAGATTCTGTGAAAGCGAGAATGGACAGTGTGATTACCAGCTATCAGTATCATTACACTCCAAATGAGATTATTGAAGAAACAGTTTTTCTAGATGGAGCTCCTACTCAGACTATGATTAGCAAGTTCGATGGATTGGGGCGTCCGACCAATAGTGCACACAATGATTTGGTTAAGCAGGAGTACATATACGATGAATTCGGAAGGGTAAAGCAAGAGACCTATTTACCAGGTTCTTTTAAGACGTATGAGTATGATGATTCTCCCTTGAATCGGGTGACTCGAGAAACTTACCCTGATCAATCCTTTATTCAACAGTTGTATGCTTCTGAGAACTCACAGTTTAAAAACATCACCATCGATGAAAAAGGGAAAGCCACTGCCATACTAACAGATTTGTTGGGCCGACAAATGGCTATTGAAAATGCAGAGTCCAAGAGCACTGTCTTTGCTTATGATCAGTGGGGAGACTTGGAAACTGTTACTAGTCCTGGCCAAAGCCTGTATACATATGGATATGATGTGCGCCATCGAATGACCTCCAAGGTGATTCCAGGATCGGGAACCTATACTTATGCCTATAACAATCGAGACGAGCTACAGACTTCAAATGATCCCAATGGTAATCTTTTAACTTACTATTATGATCAGTATGGTCGAGATTCTATTACTACTTTAACAAATGCTACAGCCTCTGGTACCATCTTAAAGACGGTTTATCTTCCGGAGTCGAACGGAGATAGAGTAGATTATACAGAAGCAGCGGTACTGAATCCTGATGGTACTTTGGGCAGTAATTTGACTACCTCTTTTGAGTATGATCAATATTTCCGTGTTGATAAAACGACCACCCAAAATTATACGGGTAATGATATTGTCGAACCTACCTACAATTTAGCGGATTGGGTGACCAGTACGCTAAGAAATCATAATGGATATGAGTCTTTGGTAATTACTGAAACATCTCAATATGATAAGTTTGGTAGAGCTACGGAATTAACGCATAAGGTAGGAAGTGGGCCGACGGAAACCTTAAGCCAAATGGCCTATAATGACTGGGACCAAGTGGTAGAAAATATTTTGGGAGCTGGTCTACAATGGCTGGATTATACCTACAACAAAAGAGGCTGGCTGGAGCAGATCAATGATCCTTTTACTACCGCTCCTGCTGATCCCTTAGTTTCCTGTACTACCCCTGGTACGGATGGCCCATTCCCTCATTCGGATGAACCAGTGAAATACTTCCTAGATATTTCGGTAGAAGAATTACTGCGTAAACGATTTGAGGTTCAGCTGAAGGTCGAGGAAACGGGTACCGTTTCGCCTTGCCAACCGCGAGAGTGCGATCCTCCCACTTGTACGGCGCAGGAACAGACGGATCAACAAAATTGCCTTTCTGATATCCAACAACAGATTTCTAATCGGTTTTCTCGTAGAAAGGAAGTCCCTTGTGCTGATGGTTCGGAAGAGGTCGTAGAAGTGGTGGATCTCAGTCAGGAGGTCTTTCCGATTGAACTGGTACGGGTGCGTTTGTGTGATGGTAGCGAACACCTGATTTTGGAAAACCAGGTGGCTGAACTCTGTGGAGGTTATGCGATTGAGCAACTCATTCGCTTGTATTCTCCAGGTCATCAAATCAGTGTTCAAGGGCCTAGCAAGGTGCAATCTTTGACTGCTGAAGAATTAATTGCTGCTGTATTAGCTGGTGAAGCGCCTGCTGTGGGCAGTTATGTTCCTTGTGGACAAATCAGTTGCTTCCCGCCACCTCTAGGCTGTTCGGAAACCGAGATTACTTTGCAGGAGGTGGGCTTGGAACAGATTAAGGCCAATTTCCCCAATCTGGATCTGGAGAATTTGCCTACGCCCATTACGCTATATGAAATTGGTACCTGCCCACAAGAGATCTTCTATGTACTAGAAGAAGAAATGCATTTTGTGGAAGGTACGCCGCT
>ENA-UENX01000588-UENX01000588.1-marine-metagenome-genome-assembly--contig:-NODE-588-length-11966-cov-3.918880_pt1 | contig 11966 bp, 1 predicted proteins | sample MGYA00237875_ERZ529327 | MGnify/ENA primary metagenome ERZ529327 (study PRJEB26372, sample SAMN05368347) | marine metagenome | biome: cultured habitat; feature: ocean water; material: water; isolation...
GGAGCCACTCAGCGCGTGAAGTTGAAATTCTATGAGAAAGCGAATCATCGCTTTACCTTAAAGGACAAAGGTAGCAACGACAATATAGATTCGGACGCGAGCCGCAGCAATGGATTAACGGCTGCCTTCACCCTAGATGCGGATGGTAAAACAGAAAAATGGGATTGTGGCCTCTGGGCACCTGGTACGATCCAGAGCTTTGTGTGGGATGATCAGGATGGCGATGGTAAGCAGGATGGTGGAGAGCCTGGCTTCAGCGGCGCGCAAGTGGATCTTTTGGAAAGCGATGGAACCTTGCTAGCTACAACCACTACGGATGAAAATGGCTTGGCCAACTTCACCCAAGTTCCTGCCGATCGGCCGGTCAAATTGAAATTCTACACCTTGCCGAATTTGAGCTTCACCTTGAAAGACCGAGGTAGCAATAACAACATTGATTCGGATGCGAGCCGTACGAACGGCATGACGGCTACCTTCCAAGCCAACAAAGGCAGTCAAAGCTTTGAAAGCTGGGATGCGGGTATGTGGTCTACAGGAATGGTACAGGCTTACGTTTGGGATGATCAGGATGGTGATGGTAAGCAAGACGGTGGTGAACCCGCCATTGCAGGAGTCCGAGTAGATCTCTTAGAAAGTGATGGTGCTTTCATCGAAACAGCTCAGACGGACGCTTCTGGTATCGCGACCTTCACCGGTATTCCTACCAACCGCCCGGTTAAGCTACAATTCTTCGAGAAGGACGATCACCGCTTCACCTTGAAGGATCGCGGCAGCAATGATAACATTGATTCGGATGCGAGCCGTACGAACGGCATGACGGCCACCTTCCAGCCTAGCATGGGCAATCAGACCATCCAAAAATGGGATGCGGGCCTATGGTCTCCTGGTCAGGTGAAAGCCTACGTCTGGGATGATCAGGATGGCGATGGAAAACAGGATGCCAGCGAACCGGCGATTGCAGGAGCCAAAGTAGATCTTTTGGAAAGTGATGGGGAGTTGATGGCCACCGCCCAGACGGATGCTTCGGGTTACGTGACCTTCACGGGTATTCCAGCAGATCGTCCGGTGAAGCTACAATTCTTCGAGAAGGATGATCATCGCTTCACCTTGAAAGATCAAGGTAGCAACAACAATATCGATTCGGATGCGAGCCGCAGCAATGGTATGACGGCTACCTTTCAAGCGAGCAAAGGCAATCAAACGACTGAAAGCTGGGATGCGGGTCTCTGGTCCCCCGGTGAGGTAGAAGCCTATGTCTGGGATGATCGAGATGGTGATGGTAAGCAGGATGCGGGTGAGCCTGGTATCAAAGGGGTATCCGTACATCTACTAGAGAGCGATGGCACCCTTGTACAAACCGGAACCACTGGAGATGGCGGACTAGTTAATTTCGACAATGTAGCGGCTAACCGCCCCTTTAAGCTACAATTCTTTACCCTACCTGGCTTTGAATTCACACTCAAAGACCGGGGTAGCAACAACAATATCGATTCGGACGCCAGTCGCTCCAACGGCATGACGGCGACCTTCCAGGCTAGTACAGGAAATCAAACCTTCCGTTCCTGGGATGCGGGTCTATGGTCCCCCGGTACAGTAGAAGCCTACGTATGGGATGACTTAGATGGCGATGGCAAGCAGGATGAAGGTGAGCCCGCGATAGCCAATGCCCAAGTAGATTTACTAGAGAGCGATGGTGCCTTGATGCAAACCACCACGACGGATCAGAATGGCCTAGCGACCTTCAGTGGCGTGCCTGCCGACCGAGCCGTGAAGTTGCAGTTCTTTGAGCCGATAGATCATCGCTTCACCCTCAAAGATAAGGGTAGCAATGACAACATCGATTCGGATGCCAGCCGTAGCAACGGCATGACCGGCACCTTCCAGGCTAGTCAAGGGGGCCAAGTTCACACCAAGATGGACTGCGGATTGTGGAGTCCAGGAGAGGTTGAAGCTTATGTCTGGAATGACCTGGATGGTGATGGCAAGCAAGATGCAGGCGAGCCCGGTATTGAAGGGGTATTCGTAGACCTACTTGAAAGCAACAACGATCTATTGGTGAGTACGGCGACGGATGCCGATGGCATAGCTACTATCCTGGACGTACCTGCTAACCGAGCGGTGAAGCTACAATTCACGGCTCCGGCGGGCTACAGCATCACCCTCAAGGACCGCGGCAGCAATGACTTCATCGACTCCGACGCCAGCCTATCCAACGGCAGAACGGCCACCTTCCAGGCGACCATGGGACAGCAATTGTTTGTCAAGTGGGATGCCGGTCTGGTCGAAGAAGGTACGAGTGGAGCCAGAGTGGTTCAAGAGCAACTAGAGACGCCAACTGCCCCCGTGGCAGTGGAAGAGGACCTTGAACTAGAAGGTGCTGGCCTAAGTCTAACGGCCTTCCCCAATCCCTTTAGTGGGCAGCTCACTCTTGAGTTCTACACGTCGAAGGCAGGTCCTGCTCGGATTGATGTCTTCAATCTACAAGGCCAGCTGGTACGCAACTTGTTCAATGGTCAATTGGATGCTGGCCAACATCAACTACAAAGATGGGATGGCACCGGTGCCAATGCCAAGCCCCTCCCCGCAGGCATGTATCTGATCCAAATGAAAACGGGAGAGGAAATAGTCAATCAAAAAGTCTTATTACAACGTTAAGAAAAGAATTGACTTTAGACAATGTCTTAGAGAGTCATCTCCATCGTGGAGGTGGCTCTTTTTCTATTAGCGAGTATGTCTGTTTTTGGATAAAAACTATGGAAAGGCTTGGACAGAGCTACGCAAAAGGTCAAGCATAGGAAACGCTTTGAAAGAGTTCCTGCCTTAAATCTTGGTATAAGGAAGTAGTTTGCGTATTTTGTGAATATGATGAGGGAAAGATGAGATGCTTTCTGCTACGAGAATTTCGTATGAAGTCGCCCGTGGTAGAAGAGCCTTTCAAACACATTATCGCCTATCTAATGAGGTTTTCCCTTTCCTCCCACAACATTACAATAGAAAGGTTGCACCCAAAAGTTGGAAAAACTAGCAGGACAGTGGTGAATCAGCATAGGCTTAGATGTCATAAGGCGAAGTCTAGCAATTGGCAAAGAACAATGATTTTCTTTGTCCTGGCAGGACTATGTACATTGACCAGCACGGCCCAACCCACTTTAGAATTCCAAAACTTCACTCAAAAGGACGGACTGAACAGTAATTATATACTTTTTTTTCACCAAGATCATCAGGGGTTTATGTGGATCGGAACAGAAGGTGGATTGAGTCGATTTGACGGCCAGCACTTTTTGGAGTTCAACTTTGATCCTGAAGACCCGGAAACGCTGGACCATGACTGGGTAACCCATATTTATGAAGATAGTCAATATAATCTTTGGGTCGGAACCCAAAGGGGGCTTAATCTATTGCATCGAGCCACCGGAAAAATAGAAAGGATACCATGGCTAAAAGATGGTCAAAAGATGCAGGGTCCAGTCAGAATCATGAGCGAAGTCTCTAAGCATAGGTTTTGGATTCATTCTAAGCTTCATGGCCTTTTTGAGTTGAAAAAAGTGCCTGGAGACCCCAATAATTGGCACACTGAACACTTCGATTTTGAAGACACCCTGCTTAGTTTAGAAAAGCAAGAGCGCGAAAACAAGTTTTTGATGGCTTCCACTGATGAACTGTGGTTCAATGATGGTGAGACCATAAAACGCCTACATATTCCCTCCCAAAAGCTGACTTACTTTAATCTCCCCAGTAGTCTGGAAAGTGAATCCAAAATCATTTCCGGCAAACATATGGATGATGGGAACATTGTTCTTTATACAGCAGATGCCCTTTTCACCTTAAACACGAAGGCTAAGTCTCCCCAAATAAGGTACCTTCAATCTATAGATTTTCCTAAGATAAAGGATGCATTTTATACAGCATATTTCAAAGGAAATATTCAAAAGTACAGCGAGGATGTTCTATTGCTGTGGAATTATAGAGACCTAATCTTGTTTAATCTCCACACCGGAGCAACAGAATTAATGCGTAGTCGGAATCAGACGACTAAAGAATTTTCACCCGATGAAATTCGTCATATTTACAAAGATAGTCAGGGCAATTATTGGATAGGAACAGCAGGGAGTGGTGTTTACTATGGACAAAAATCAGAACTTCCGTTTGTATTTTATCAAAATGATCCAGCAGATCCGAATTCAGTATCCAATGGACAAGTGCGAACATTCGTCCAAGATCATCGTGGAGACCTCTGGCTAGGGATTTTAAATCACGGTTTAGATCGGTTTGTTTCTACTGAAAATCAAGGCCTTCAGAAAAAACAATCCGTAGTACCTAAACCCAATCAGCCTAATACTTTAGCGATCGATCGAATGGTTAAAATCATTCAGGGTCCTGAAAATTCGATTTGGATAGCGACGCTCACCCATGGAGTGGTAAAAATGGATAGTACCAGAAAACAGTTTAGTTACATCAACGAATATCTAGGTGACTCCACCTTCCCCAGTGATCAGAGGATCTGGGCACTGGAAAAAGACCTGCAAGGTTATATCTGGGCCGGCACCTGGGAGGACGGTCTACTTCGTATTGATCCACGTACCGAATCCATCCAAAGATTCAAACATAATCCAACCGATGAAAACTCACTCTTAAATAATAATATTCGATATCTTTTTGTCGATAGAGAGGGGATTTTATGGATTGGCACAGATGACGGTCTTGATAGATACGATCCAAAAAGTCAACAATTCACACATTACTTACATGACCCTAATGATCCTGCTTCACTATCTGACAATTTAGTTTGGGCAATATATCAAGATCAGAAAGATGATATCTGGATTGGAACCGACATTGGCCTCAATCGTCTTGATCAGCAAAGTCAAAAATTTGAACGTTTCTATAAAAAAAATGGACTGCCAGATAATACGATTTATGGCATACTAGAGGATGACGAGGGCACCCTTTGGGTAAGTACAGAAAAAGGACTGGCTCGGCAATTACCCCCCGGTTCGGATGCCGCATTTTTTCCCTTAGGTTTAGAGAGTGGATTAGCAACTACCTCCTTTCTGCCCAAAGCTTATCTGAACAGCTCAAATAGTGAAGAATTATTTTTTGGCAGTACAGATGGTTTTTTATTGGTAAAACCATCCGTATTACAAATAGCAGCTCCCCAACCGAAAATGGCCATCCATTCAATTTCCACCTTCAATCCGTTTTTGAAGCAGGAAGAACAGTTTATCGATTATTTTTTGAGGGGCCCAAAGGGGCCCATGAAGCTAGATCACCAAGATCAATCTGTGACCATTACGCTGGCCGACCTCAATTGGATGAACAATAAAGGTCTTCGCTATGAGTATCAATTGACCGGCTTTAATAGTCGGTGGATGCCCTTAGCAGAAGATATGCAGATCAGTTTCTCGAATCTTTCACCGGGGAGTTATCAACTTAGGACGCGAGCCAGAAATACCGAGAATATTTCTAGCGAACCAGCAATGTTAGTGCGTCTCAGGGTTTATCCACCTTGGTGGAAAAGCAGGTGGGCTTACATTTGCTATTCCCTATTGGCATCAGGGATAATTCTTGTTATGTATCGCTTCCAGCTCCGTCGGCAAATCGAAAAACAGGAAGCACAGAACTTAAAAACGCTCAACACACTTAAAAACAGACTGTATACCAATATCACCCACGAATTTCGTACCCCACTCACGATCATCAAGGGAATGGTAGGAAAAATCAACCAAAACCCTGACCAATGGGCGACCAGGGGAACCCAAATGATTAACCGAAATGCCGATGAACTATTAAGCCTCGTCAACCAAATTCTGGAATTGCGAAAGCTGAAAGCCGGTAAATTGCACCCCAAAATGGTGCAAAGAGATATACTCCCTTTTATCAAATACATCATCGAATCTTTCCATTCCATGGGGAGCGAAAAGGGGATTCAACTCGTTTTCAGGCCTGGCTTCGAAGAACTTGTTATGGATCACGATCCGGATATGATTAAGCGGATCGTTACCAATTTGTTATCCAACGCCATCAAATACACCGAAAATGGGGGCGAAGTAAGCTTAATACTGGATACCGTTCCTAGTCCGGAAAACATAGAACAGGAATGGCAACAAAGTCTTTTGATTACGGTCACCGATGACGGGCTTGGTATTCCCGAGGAGCAATTGCCTTTTATATTCAATCGATTTTATCGGGCTGATCAATTTGATGGCACTAAGCAAAAAGAAGAAGGGTCAGGAATTGGATTGTCCCTAACCTATGAATTGATACAACTTTTAGGTGGGACGATCAAAGCGGAAAGTACCCTTGGTGAGGGAAGCCGATTTTTGGTTTGGCTGCCCATTAGCCGGATAGCTCCTGCTGTGGAAAAAGCGCCTCTTTTAGAAACAAATACTTTGGTCACCGCAAAAGCGTTTGAAAAAGATTGGGCTGTAGCCCCTGAAAAGAGCGCAAATGAAGCACTACCCAATTTGCTGATTATCGAAGATAATGCCGATGTACGGCAATACTTGACTTACTGTCTAGAGGGGCATTATCAACTATCTTATGCTGTAGATGGCGGTGCCGGTATAGCAAAAGCATTGGAGGAGGTGCCGGACATTGTCATCAGCGACGTGATGATGCCTAAGAAAAATGGATATGAAGTTTGTGACACCTTAAAAAAAGACATCCGGCCCAGCCATATCCCCATCATCATACTTACCGCTAAATCAGATGCCGATTCCAGGATTAGCGGCTTACAAGTAGGTGCTGACGCTTATTTGGCCAAACCATTCAATGAGAAAGAATTGTTTGTCCGACTCGAAAAATTACTCGAGATCAGAAAGACCTTGCAAGAGCGCTATCGATCAATGGATGGGAAAAAATCCGTTGAAGCTCCTGAAAATAGGTTAGAAGACACCTTCATTTTGGAAATACAGAAAATCATCTATACACATCTTTCCGATGAGACGTTTGGCATCGCTGAATTGTGCCAGGCTATTCATATGAGTAGAACGCAATTACACAACAAACTCAAATCCCTCACCGGTCAATCCACCTCCCGCTACATCCGATCCCTTCGCATGCATAAGGCCAAGGAACTGTTGGCTAATCAAGCAGAGCTCAACATCACCGATATCGCCTTCGAGACTGGCTTTTCCAACCTAAAATATTTTTCCAAAATCTTCGCCGAAGAAATCGGCTCTTCCCCCAGTCAATACCGCAAAAAGTACCTTTCTGAACAATAAGGAGAACTTTTTGAACAATAAGGAGAACGCCGCTTCTATACACTCCACACCTTTGTAGCGAACCAATATCTATCATCTATTTAGGTTGGGTTAACGACCGCTGTGATTCAACATAGAATAACGGAAACGCCGCTTCTATACGCTTCACTTTGGCTTGGCCATCAACTAAGTATTAGCTAATTATGAGAACTATTAAAATGTCTTCTAGATTACCCTTGTTTTTATTCGCCTGGCTACTCATCATGCATGCAAGCCAGGCACAGATCATACTCAGCCCTGACGTAACTGCCAGGACCACCCTTTTAACTCCCCCTGACGCGATTATTCCCGAAGGATTGGAATCCATCAGCATCGTCCTCAATGGCGGGGATGGTGGAAAGATAGATTTTCGAGGTAGCTGCAATGTATTTATTGGCGGTGGGGAGGCAGCTACCGTGCGGGCTACCTACAAAGTATCTCCCAGATCGGGTGAAATAGCAAATGCCTTGCAACCGGGCGGTACGCTAAGAGCCTTTGTGGGACAAAAGGGGGGCTTTCAAGACCCCTTGTGTTCTAACGCAACGTTTCTGTCTGGCGGCGGTGGTGGATCCACCGCCATTCTGTATCTCCCTCCTGGAAAAGATCCATTAGCAGCAGAATGGATACTTTTAGGGGTAGCTGGTGGTGGTGGCGGGGCCTCCCGGCCCCTCGCCGGATTTCGTCTGGAGGGACAGGGAGGTAATGCTGTTTCACAAGGGGATGACGCAGGTAATCAAAATGGAGGCGACTTTTTTGCTGAAATCTGTGTGGATAATAGCGTAGGAATTAACTTTCAAGGAGCAGGAGGAGGAGTCCGCTGTGGTCGTATCCGCGACCAAGATGGGGATGGCGTGACTAGCAGTTTTGGTATTAATTCTATCATTATAGATGGGGTAACTTATGACTATATAAGGGTTAGGTTTGAAAATCCGATCCAGGTATCCTCTACCGGTGGCGACGGTCCGGGGGGGTCTGCGACTGGAGGAGATGGATTTACGGGCGGTGGCGCTGCAGGCGAGGGTGGCGGCGGCGGCGGCGGCCTGAGCGGCGGCGCTGCAAAATCTTTTCTGGCCGGCGGCGGCGGTGGGTCTTATGTGCTGGAAGGACGATACGGGGCTTCCAATATCTCTAAAAGCCCCGGTGACAGTGGTGCAGGGAATGGCGATTCTGATCTGGCCAATGGTTTTTTGGAGATCACTACCGTTGGAGCACCACCGGAGGCAAGATGTAAGCCCACCGTCACGATCAGCTTAGACCAAAATGGCAATGGCTCTTTATCTATTACTGATGTGAATGATCGCTCAAGGGTTCCGGAGGGAGGAAGTGGGGCCCTGGTTTCCGGCCTTGGTGCCCAATTACCAGAACCTTTCCCATTGGACTGCTCTTTTCCCGAATCCTTTCAAGTTGGGCTCTTAGTCCTTGATGCGCAAGGTGCCATAGTAGATCAATGTATCTCCACTATTTCAATCGAAGATAATGATAATACCCCCCCGACTGCGGTTTGCCAAAATACCACCGTCCAGCTAAACGCGCAAGGGATAGGCTCCATCACTCCTGCCCAGGTAAATAATGGCTCTTTCGACGATTGTGGCATTGCTGAGGTAAGCCTGAATAAAAGCAGCTTCGACTGCACCGATCTCGGCGAACAAACCGTGACCCTCACGGTAACTGATGAAAACGGTAATTCCAGCACCTGCACCGCTACCGTTACAGTGATAGATAATATTGCTCCGCAAGCTAAATGCCAAGATATTACGATTCAATTGGATGAAAATGGCCAGGCCACCATCACTCCAGAGCAAATCGACAATGCCTCTTCGGATGTCTGTGACATTGCTGACCTCTCCCTGAATAAAAGCAGCTTCGGCTGCACCGATATCGGTGAGCAAACCGTGACCCTCACGGCGACTGACGTTAACGGTAATTTCAGCACCTGTAATGCCACGGTAAGGGTGGAGGACAATATTGCGCCCACCGTTTCCTGCCAGGACGCAACGGTCCAGCTTGACGCCAATGGCAGAGGTTTGCTTTCATTCGCGGACATCGACAACGGCTCCAGCGACGCCTGTGGCATTATGATAATGGGACCGGATAAAAATATTTTCGACTGTGCCGATGTCGGCAAGCAAACGATTACCTTCACGGCCACGGATTTCAGCGGGAATTCTAGCACCTGCACCGCTACCGTTACGGTGGTGGATGAGATTGCGCCGACCGCTTCCTGCCAGGACGTAAGTGTACAGCTCGACGCTAGTGGAATGGGGACCATAAAAACCGCAAGTGTCGACAATGGCTCCAGCGATGCCTGTGGCATTGAAAACCTCTCCTTGAGTAAAACCATTTTCGACTGCACCGATGTCGGCGAGCAAGAGGTGACCCTCACGGCCACTGATGTCAACGGCAATTCCAGCTCCTGCACCGCTACGGTTACCGTCGAGGACAATATTGCCCCGGTAGCTTCTGCACAGGACATTACCTTACACCTCGGTGACGCCGGAGAGGCTCCCCTCATGGCTGGTTATATAGATAATGGTTCTAACGATGCTTGCGGCATTGCCTCACTGAGCCTCGACAAGACCGCCTTCACCTGCAGCGATGTAGGCGCCAATACCGTGACCCTCACCGTAGAGGACAACAATGGCAACATCAGCACCACGACCGCTACGGTTACGGTGGTGGATGAGATTGCCCCCACCGTGACTACTCAAAATATCACCATACAATTGGATGCCAACGGACAAGCATCTATTACGGCTGCCGATGTAGATAACGGAAGCAGCGATAATTGTGGCATGGCAAGTTTAGAGGTAAGCCCTTCCAGCTTTAATTGTGACAATCTAGGTGCCAACACAGTAACTTTGACAGCGACAGATGTAAATGGCAATGTCAGTACAGGAACGGCAACCGTAACCGTAGAAGACAATATCGCTCCGGTAGCCAAATGTAAAAATGTAACTGTTACGCTCGGACAAAATGATAGAGTTGCAATTGATGTAACAGATATGAACGATGGTTCTTACGATAATTGTGGAGATGTTACATTAAATAATGGACTAGTACAAATTTATGTTACCTGTGATTATCCTTACACCCAAGGGAGATATCTTACCGTAACTGATGAAAGTGGTAATACAGCCACTTGTCTCGCTGTAATTTTTGTTACGGATGAAAATACACCCCCAGTTGCTAAATGTAAAGACATCACGGTTGAATTAGATGAGTCTGGAAATGCTACCATTGTTCCGGCTGATGTAGATGATGGTTCCTATCATACTTGTGATGGCATTACGAATATGACCCTGAGCCAAACTACTTTTAATTGTACCAATATTGGTGAGAATACCGTCACGCTTTCCGCATCCAGTCTTATAGAAACTACAGGTACTTGTGAGGCAAAAGTAACCGTGGAAGACAATATCGCTCCAGTAGTTAATTGTATTGATGTCACTATTGCTCTTTTTTCAGGCTCTAATGGCTCCCCTTCATTTGCTTCCATTGTCAATGCATCTTTATATGAAGGCGTTTCAGATAACTGTGCTGCTATCGAACCCCCTTTCGAGCGTTATGATTTCTCCTGTGAAGATGTAGGTACCCATCAAAGAACAATTACTGTTAAGGATGAGTCTGGAAATGAAACTTCTTGTACAGCCAATATTACGGTTGCCGATCTTTTCCCGGTAACAAGAGTGGACTGCCAGGACCTAACTATTCAATTGGATGAATCAGGAATTGCTTCTATTGAAGTAAGCGAGATTGAAAAGAGCTCATTTGACAAATGTGGCATTGTAAGCCGGTTACTAGATCAAGCGACTTTTGACTGTTCTAATCTTGGAACTAATACAGTAACCTTAACAGTAGAAGGAGTTAGTGGAAATACAGCCTCCTGTGAAGCAACCGTAACCGTAGAAGACAATATTGCTCCCAATCTAGTCTGCCAGGACCTAACCATCCAATTAGAAGATGGTATTGCGTCTATCCCAACCTCCGCTATTGTATTAAATAAAACAGATAACTGTGAAGCCAATATCGGCGATACTGAAATTCTGAACTTTGATACAGATGACGCCGGAAAAACAATAGAAGTAAGCCACACTATAGTAGATGCAGCTGGAAATACCGCTTCCTGTATGGCAAATGTAACGATTGAAGGCCTTACCCAAGAGCGTTTATCTCCTATTTTGGAAGGGGTAAATTTTGATACCGATAAAGAGAAATACGTAGCCTGCTTCGGCTATCTTAATGGCAATACGGGAAATGTAGCTGTTGAGATAGGAGGAGATAATAAATTTACGCCAGGTACAGATCTTGGCCAACCAACCGAATTCCTTCCTGGTCGTCAGGTAAGCGTATTCTGCATTCCGATGGAAACGGGGCAAAACTATGTATGGACCCTGACTGGTCCGGATGGACAGACACGTACCGCTACGGCTGGCTTCCCCAACAATGATGTCGATGGAGACGGGGTAATCGATGAAGAAGACAACTGCCCGAATACCTTCAATGCCGGTCAGGCGGATAACGACAACGATGGCGTTGGCAACGTTTGTGATAACTGCCCGGATGAAGCCAACGCTGGCCAAGCCGATGATGATGGCGATGGCGTAGGGAACAAGTGTGACCAATGCCCGGGCGAAGACGACTTTGCCGATCCAGATGGTGATGGTATCCTTGCCTGTTTGGACAACTGCCCGGATACCTTCAATGCCGGTCAGGCGGATAACGACA
>ENA-UENX01000590-UENX01000590.1-marine-metagenome-genome-assembly--contig:-NODE-590-length-11940-cov-146.531200_pt1 | contig 11940 bp, 6 predicted proteins | sample MGYA00237875_ERZ529327 | MGnify/ENA primary metagenome ERZ529327 (study PRJEB26372, sample SAMN05368347) | marine metagenome | biome: cultured habitat; feature: ocean water; material: water; isolation...
AATTATTTACCTATTTTAATTATCTGTGCTTTTAGAAGGCCAAGAGTTCACCTTCTATAAATGTGTAATTAATTTTGCAAGACCACTTAATAGAATTGAAATCCTTTACAGTTAATAATTTTGACTTAAGCTGATAGTTCTGAAAATCAATAGGCTAAATATTATATCATATTAAGCTTGTTTTAATTTTAATCATTTATTAAATTAATATATAATTAAGAAATATTAACAAATACAAACTAGATGTTAAGTAAAATGATTCGGAATTAGGGTTAAACTAAAAATCGACACTAAAGATAAACTTTAGAAATCAATGGGAGAAATTTATAAAGCTGTTTTGACGATTGACTAACCATTGCTGATTTGCTAATATTTGTTTACAATAAGTTATATAATGTTAAGACAATGATACAAATCAGGTCCCATAGTCAGAAGCAATAAGAATACTTTACTTAATAAAGTAAAGGATTAAAAAAGCAGCTAACCGAATGAGGTTAAAGATTAGGATTCTCCTATGACTGAGCTGCATCAAAGGACAGCTTTGTTATTGGTTCATAACTTTGATGTAATTTTACTGTTAATTTTTGAACTTTCTTGAACTAGAATCAAATCTAATAGTAAACTCATAAGCAAGTCAGTTAGACAAATGTTGAGCTGGGTACATTATAGATTTGAACTTTTTTTAAAGCATAAAGCTACTAAGTATAGTAAGGTTGTCTTAGATGTTTCAGAAGTGTATACTAATAAAACTGTTAGTTAGACTCGAGAAGCCTCAAATAATTTAGGTTATAAAAAAGTGATTGCTGATCAAGATGATTTTCGCCTTGATCGTTACTAGAATGGTGATTGTGGGATTTTTATAAAAAGCTTGGTAGAAAAGCTTTCTACCCTATTCCTTAGATATCCCCTAAAGTAAGTTAGTCTTGTTGCTTATTGTTAAAAAGTGTTAGCACTAATAGTATGGTCTTATTAATCATAACAGGTACGATTTACCTCAATGCCAATATATTAAGATAATGAAACTTTGCTAGCGGGTAAGCTCAGGATGAACTTTTCTATTGGGTACTTGATAAACCTGTGTCTAATCAACAGTTTATCTCCTATAAACAATAGACAAATTTTGACCCCCTCTATTAGTGTTAGGTATTAGAATGTGAAAATGCTTATGTAGTATGCCCTCAAGCATAAGTGATTTTAAGATATCTAGAAGCTAACTAAAGTAATAATTCAATAAATTGATGTTGGTACAATTAAAACTCGTGGTAAGTTCCATTAGTCATGAATCAAGAATTTGACAACTATGCTAAACCCCATAATTATTAGGCAACTGTTAAATCAAGGTCAAAACATGAATCACCGTTATAATCTAAATTGGAAGCTAGAGGAGAAGGAAGAAGAGAAAATTTGTACTATAGAACTGTGGAGAACTAGAAGAATAAGGGAAGACTAATAAGTATTAGTTTAGTTTTGCTATCAATAATAAGGAAGCTGAACCAAATACTCTCAAGGAAAAGTTATTACATTATACTATCTTCTATGTTAGGAAGATTGTCTAGTTTACTGTGGATAAAATTGAGGTAACATAAGTCTGTGCAGGATTCATACCACCAAGATTCCAGAAATCAAAATGCTTTTTGATAAAAGCAAACAAAAAGGTGAGATGGTAAACTTTAATATGCCGATACTTAGGCGTAAAATAGAGATAAAAATAATGGTATTCGTTTATAGGTAGTGATTCTTGTAGTTAATTTATCTTTACAGTCAAAGAAGTTTACTTATAAGTATTACTGCATTTAGAGAATTACCAAAATAATTACTCTATCATTCAATACTTAGAAACCACTCAAAAAAATGGTATATCCTTTGGGTTATGTTCATCTCAATAATAAGGTGTTAATTTAAGCTCTTACACTGACTTCAGGTGTAGGCAGACTGGTTTGTTGTGCAATAACATCAGACAATACCTCTAAAGCAAACAATTACCTAAATACAAATCATGAGCAACGCAATATCAACCTCTGTACCAGTAATTGAAAAAGTCAACAAGCCAGACTTCGTATTTGATCCAAGTATTCGGCGCGATCATGCAGAACAATATCGTACTTCAGAGTGGTATGATGGTCGTGGAGAAATAAAGGCAGTGGATGATGGTCGCTCATTCGAGATTTCTGCAACATTTACCCTCAAATCAGAAGTCAAATTAGTAAATGGAGTTTTAGATCCATCTAACCCTATTTTAGCTAATATCTATAAAAGTCGTAATCGATGCGTAGCAGTTGTCGATCACATGGTAGATGAACTTTATGGAAAATCATTGACAAATTATTTTGAGCAGAATGATATTCCTCTGAAAACTCTTGTCTGTCGTGCTTGGGAGTCAGACAAAAATACTGATACGGTCCATAAAATATTGCAATTCTTGGGCAAAGATGGTTGTGATGTATCTCGTAACGAACCTGTTTTGATAATTGGAGGTGGTGTACTCAGTGATGTTGCTGGTTTAGCCTGTAGTTTACAACATCGGCGGACACCTTATGTAATGATTGGAACATCAGTTGTTGCTGCTATTGATGCTGGACCATCTCCTCGTACCTGCACAAATAGTAAGCTATTTAAAAATGGTATTGGAGCATATCATCCCCCTGTGATGACTATAGTAGACCGTACTTTGTTCCGTACTTTGGCAAAAGGTCATATTCGCAACGGAATGGCAGAAATTATTAAAATGGCAGTTACTGATGATCAAACATTATTTGAATTGCTGGAAAAATATGGTCGACGTTTAGTTGAAACTCATTTTGCTAATTTTGATGCAGATGAGGAACTGGTAAAAATATCTGATGAGGTGATTTATCGTGCTTTGTATTCTTATATGAAGCATGAAGGAACAAATATGTTTGAAACCTATCAAGACCGACCTCATGCTTACGGTCATACATGGAGTCCCCGTTTTGAGCCAGTGGTCAAACTAATGCACGGTCATGCTGTAACTATTGGTATGTCTCTTGGAGCTACTTTAGCGTTAGAGATGGGTTGGATAACAACAAATGAACGTGATCGAATAGTTAACTTGTGTCATTCTATGGGTTTGTCTGTTTACCATGAAATTATCGAAGATACAGAGTTAATGCTTCAAGCTCAGAAAAATATAACTCGTAAGCGCGGTCGTAGGTTGTGGGCACCCCTACCTACAGGTATTGGTTCTTGTAGTTTTGCGAAGGAAATATCTCCAGATTTATTAACATCTGCTGTTGAGGAACATAAGAAATTTTGTGCTTCTTTTACTTCTTTTGGTAGTCAAGGAAAAGGTGAAGAAATGTATTTAAGCGACCTAGGTTTGGAGTAAAAAAATAGGGAGTCTGCTAATAACCCCTTATGATATGCAATTCTCAAGATAGAGAAATGCGGTTAGCTTAAATGTTTATCATTGTCATAGTTGTGCTGCTGACAGGTAAAAATTGAAGCTGAAAGTAAATATTAAAATGTCATAATTAGTGACATTTATATCAATTTTCTGATTTCTGAAAATAATTAGGAAAAATTCCGGGCGTATAAAATTATGCACTATCTGTAGGGGTGAACGGTTGTTTATCCCTATTAGATATGTTATACCTCTCCAAAAATGCCGATTTGGGAACGGCAGGGTAAGAGCTTAAAAAATCTTTTCTTGAGATATCTATTAGCTTATGCCTCAGTCCTGACGATAGATTTTTTTTCTTCTCCTTTTTGGGAGAAACGTTTAAAGTGGGCAAATATGAGAAAATTTTCGATTAGTTGAGTACAGATAACTCAATATTAGCCCACCTTACTAGTGTGTCTAGATTGAAAATGTAGGTAAGTTGGAGAATATACTGTTCCTTCCCTGAACCCTCTCCTATAAGTAGAAGGGAGAAACATTTTTCCACTTCGAGTCTATCTGTTATCAGGGAAAATTTTAGTGATTTGAGGCTTAGATTTTACCTATAATTTTTGTCTAGATGCTCTACTGCTCTGCTGTTATTAAGTAGTAAGGGATAAAAATATGACAACCGTTGTGAAAACAGAAACTGCCAGACCAGTTACACCATTAGGTATTTTGGTAGAGCAACTTGAAAGAATTGTCAAGATGGCAGAAACTGCAGAAATACCACCAGAATTATCTAATGCTATTAAGCAAGCGTATCAATTAGGGGCAGGTCTTGACCCCTATTTAGAAGAAAATACCACTCAAGAATCTCCTGCTTTGACAGCATTAGCAGAAAAGACTCGTCAAGAACCATGGAGTTCAAGATTTTCCAATAGCGAGACTGTGCGTCAATTAGAGCAGGAAATGTTATCTGGGCATATTGAGGGACAAACCTTAAAAATGTTTGTTCATATGATTGGGGCTAAAAGTATCCTGGAAATAGGGATGTTTACTGGGTATTCAGCATTGGCAATGGCGGAAGCTTTACCACAAAATGGGCGGATGGTTGCTTGTGAAGTGGATGAATATGTATCTAACTTTGCTAAATCTTGTTTTGATGGGTCTCCACATGGAAGCAAAATCTCGGTGGAAGTTGCACCTGCTCTAGAAACCATTAAGAAGTTGGCAGATGCAGGAGAAACTTTTGATTTAGTCTTTATTGATGCTGATAAAAAAGAGTATATAGAGTACTTCAAAATACTTTTGGATACAAGTTTGTTAGCAACAAATGGATTTATTTGTGTCGATAATACTTTACTTCAAGGGGAACCCTATCTACCGAAAGAAAAACGTAATCTTAATGGAGAAGCGATCGCTCAATTTAATCGCTTTGTTGCAGAAGATCCTAGAGTAGAACAAGTTTTACTACCTTTACGAGATGGGTTAACTATTATTAGGCGAAAGTAGTTATGATTTGAGGAAAATATTATGACATGAGGAATTAGTAAAAGTTTACAACCTTTTGTCAGCTCATTTTAACTTTTTACCTTTTGCCTGATCCGTAGAAGCATAAGTTCCTCAAGATTTGGTAGCATTTATAATGTTACCGAATATACCAGAACTATCATTAAGTGCGACTGAGGGAAGTAAATTAAATAATACTGGAAATTTGTAGCTTGTGCCTGGGAAATTTATTGAGCGTAATTAACTTTCTCCGGCTTCTGGCTTGTTCTCATTTCCAACTATTTTTAATAATAAACTACATCAACTCACAGGAAATAAAGCACAGTTATACTACGAAATTTTAATTACTATTGAAGAAGAACTACTAAAAACTGCTAATATTCAATTATCAGTAGTCAATATTAACAATGGTTAACCCTTAGAAATCTACACTATTCCTGAGGAATTGATTTGTTATATTGTGTGTCTCAATGGCTTTGTTGCCAAAATTAATGCTATTTATGACAAGATAATAGTTATTGCTTATGCTCAAATAACCCCATAAAAAGTACTTTTACTGAACAATTATTTTGAAAACTTCGCCCGCCTATCGGGGAATTTCTATAATTAAGATTGGTTTGAATACCCGACTTGTCTCATAAATAAATACTATAGAAAAGAAAAAGTCTCTTGAAACTCTCCAAAGTTTAGAGTTGAACTTGGAAAGCTTTCAGGCTAATGATCACCTTCTTTTCACCAAAGCATAAATGAAGACTCATAAAATATTGTTATCTCTACAAAACTACTAAAGATGGGACTAATATTATTTATTCAAGTACGTGCTTATGCATTGTTCCAAAATATCGGAACTATTGCATTATTATTGATTTTTTTACCATTTAATTTATTAAGGGTAATACCTTTACTACTCTGGAATTTAATCAGTCTACCATTTACCAAAAAATTAGTGGCAGATAATCCCAAAAATATCTTAATCACGGGCGCAAAAATGACAAAATGCTTGCAACTTGCCCGTTCATTTCATGCAGCAGGTCATAAAGCTTTTATATTAGAAACAAATAAATATTGGTTATCAGGAAATAGATTTTCTAATGCCGTTACAGGTTTCTATACAATACCTGCTCCAAATAAAGATTGGGATGGTTATTGTCAGGGATTATTAGAGATTGTAAAAAAAGAAAACATAGATGTATTTATTCCAGTATCTAGCCCAGTAGGAAGTTACTATGAATCTTTAGCAAAACCACTTTTATCTGAATATTGTGAAGTTTTGCACTTTGACGTAGAAGTAACTCAAATGTTAGATAACAAGTTCACATTTATGGAAAAAGCTAAAAGTTTTGGTTTATCTGTACCAAAATCTTTTTTAATTACAGACCCAAAACAAATTCTCAATTTTGACTTTGCTGCTGATGGGAGTAGATATATTCTTAAAAGTATTCCTTACGATTCAGTACGTCGTTTAGACTTGACAAAATTGCCCATGAATTCAAGGGCAGAAATGGAACAATTTGTTGGAAATTTGCCTATTAGTGAAGAGAAACCATGGATTATGCAAGAGTTTGTTAAAGGCAAAGAATATTGTACTCATAGCACTGTTAGAAAAGGGAAAATCAGACTGTATTGCTGTTGCGAATCATCAGAATTTCAAGTCAATTATGCTCATGTTGATAATCCACAAATTTACGATTGGGTAGAAAAATTTGTTAGAGAATTAAATATTACTGGTCAAATTTCATTTGATTTTATTCAGACAGAGGATGGTCGAGTTTTTCCCATAGAATGTAATCCCAGAACTCATTCAGCAATTACAACTTTTCATGACCATCCAGGGGTAGCAGATGCTTATTTAAAAGATAGTCAAAATGATAATGAAAACCCAATATTACCGGGACTAAATAGTCAACCTACTTATTGGACTTACCATGAATTATGGAGGCTAACAGGAGTTAGGTCATTAGAGCAATTGAAAGCTTGGATTAGAAGAATTAATCAAGGAAAAGATGCTATTTTTCAAGTGAATGACCCCTTACCATTTTTGATGGTTCACCACTGGCAAATTTTCTTATTACTACTCAATAATTTACGCAAATTTAAAGGTTGGGTAAGAATTGACTTTAATATTGGAAAACTGGTAGAGTTGGGAGGGGATTAAAGGTCACTATTTAGCTATTTGTCTTTTCTAGACAAGATACTTATTTATTTGCAAGCAGCGTTTACAAGTCAGCTAAAAACTCAAGGCTACATAAGCTGTTAGCTATAATCTTGTAAGTTTATAACAATTCATGCAAGTAAGCTGGATATCATAACCCAAAATATATTAAATCATAACATGGGTAATCAAGGTGGTAACATCAAATTTCCGACTGCAATTTATCTGCATAAACTTTTAGTAGCAATAGTTAAACCGAAAAAAAACTATTCGTACTAAGCAGTTTCACTTAACACCTCCTTGATATGCTTTGAGGTATTGTTTCAGTTGCTTGGAAACGAAAATTTACCAAAGTGTATGGTCAACCTAAACTCAAGAAAAAAAGGCAGAAATGATAGTTTTACCCTTAATGGTTCCATACCTACATCTATCAACTTAGTGGTAGGGGAGTCAGGGGGGTAGGTCGTTTAAAGTTACCTCAAATTTGATGGCTGAAAACTTATGAAATATTGCCACATGATTTTAATCCCAAGTTTGTAACTTTTAGCAGAAAAGCTAATAAATAGTTTGTCAGCTCTAAAGAAGTAGAACCTCGCCTCCCTCCAACTTGAGAAATCATTAGATACAGCAGAATAAAATAAGATATATTATTATATTATGTTTTGCTGTTGTGTTAGGGATAGCTCTGATAATAAATAATAGTATATTTGCTTTGGTGATTTTCTCCTGGTAAATTTTAGCCTGTGCTTTGGGTCGGTTATTGGTATTGCCAGTGTGGCAAAAAACTATAAGTGTTCCAGTAGCAATAACAATGATTGATAATGATTGCAGGTATAATTATTGCCATTATCTGGAATAAAGAACTTAACCTAATCAATTGCTATTAATGAAGTCTTACCTGGCATCGTCGCAGGTTTTATTTTTTTGGAATTGCTAATTTTACGGTTTTGCCTAAAAGTTTGAGTAAACAATAAAATAATACTACAATTTAATAGTGAAAAATGGAAAAACAAATTTGGATTGGGATAACATTTATAGCCTTTTTGCTATCATTTACAGTAGTAGGCATTTACTCCGCAACACAAAAGCAAAATACAACAACTGATTACTTACTTGCCAGTAGAAATGTTAATCCCTGGTTGACAGCACTATCCGCAATGGCAACAGGTCAGAGTGGGTTTCTATTTATTGGTTCGATAGGTTTTATCTATAAAGTTGGATTTGCTGCTATTTGGATACCCCTTGCTTGGACAATAGGAGACTATATTGCTTGGTTGTTAATATTTAAAAGGTTGAGGTTAGTTTCTCAGGAAACAGACTCAGATACAATCTCCTCATTCTTAGGTCAAGAAAATCTAAGTCCAAAAAATCAAGGGCGCTCGATTACAATAATTTCAGCACTAATTACCATAGGAATTCTGGGTACTTATGCTGCAGCTCAACTGGTAGCAGCAAGCAAAGGACTGAATGCTATATTTGGTTGGAACTATGAACTGGGTATTATTGCTGGGGCTGTAATTGTGGTTGTCTACTGTTTTTCAGGAGGTATCCGTGCTTCTATATGGACTGACTCTGTGCAGGGAATTTTAATGATATTATCTCTGTTGATTTTGTGTATAGTAAGTTTACTGGCTTGTGGAGGGTTGACAGAACTTTGGGTCAAGCTTAATGCCATTGACCCCACTCTAACAAATTGGATGCCTACTAATTTACCTTGGGGGTTTTTTCCTTACTTTTTGGGGTGGTTGGTGTCAGGCTTGGGTGTTGTCGGTCAACCTCATGTATTAGTAAGAGCAATGGCAATTGACTCTGCAGATAATATAGCGTTAGCTCGTAACATAAAATTAGTCTGCGGTCTAATGAATTCGGCTACAGCTTTTGGTATAGGATTAACTGCCAGAGTTTTGTTACCTGAATTAATGACATCTGGTGACCCAGAGTTAGCATTACCGAATCTATCTATAGAATTATTGCCAGCAGTTTTAGTAGGGTTGATGTTAGCAGGACTTTTTTCTGCAGCTATTTCTACAGCAGATTCTCAAATATTATCATGTTCTGCTGCACTAAGTCAAGATTTAGTTCCCAGTGGATCTAACTCTTATCGAAAAGCTAAAATTGCTACCTTAGCTGTTACTGCTTTTGTATTAGCGATCGCTCTCATAACAAACAATAGTGTATTTGCTTTGGTCATTTTCTCTTGGTCAGTTTTAGCCTGCGCTTTAGGTCCGTTGTTAGTATTGCGAGTGTGGCAAAAACCTGTAAGGGTTCCAGTCGCAATAACAATGATGATTACTGGTATAGTAGTTGCGATTATATGGAATAAAGGCTTTAACCTATCAAGCGCTATTTATGAAGTCTTGCCTGGTATGGCAGCAGGCTTTATTGTTTATGGAATTGCTAATTTGCAAATTTGGCCTAAAGATTTGAGTAAACAATAAAATCATACTACTACTTTTTCAATTTCAGCAATTAGAAAAAAGATGAACAATCAAGCTAGATTATTACCATTAAACCATTTCTCATCAATACCTATAGACTGTTTAGCTGCATTAATTGGCAGTCTAATCTGTATATCTTTTTCACCAATTTTTATCCGTTTAAGCGAGTATAATCTTGGTCCAAATGCTACAATATTCAATCGTTTTTGGATTGCAGCTATTCCCTTTTGGTTACTAAATGGATTATTAACTTTAAATTACCGAAAACAAAAAAATAAAACTCAAATTGAATTAAATAAACCAGAACTAGTTAAAAAAGGAATGCTACTGATAGCAGATGGGATCCTTTTATCTATTGGTCTGATACTTTGGGCTTGGTCTTTAACCATGACAAGCATTGCTCACTCTACTATGCTCCATAGTTTAGTGCCTATATTTACTGTGTTAGGAGCATGGTTAGCTTTAAGTCAAACCTTTGACCATAAATTTCTACTTGGTATGTTTGTGGCGATATGTGGTTCTGCCTTGTTAGAAGTGAATGATATTTTCTCATTTAGAATTAGTGAACAATTACTAGGAGACTTAGCAGCTTTACTCTCAGCAGTATTTTTTGGTATACACCCACTTATAGTTCAGAAACTTCGCACTCAATTCAACCCAGTTACAATTATGACTTGGTCTTCAACAACGAGTGCCTTATTGCTCTTACCTGTAGTTCTAATTACTGAGGATCAACTTTTTCCAAGTTCATTAACTGGTTGGCTTGCAGTCATTATTCAAGCTCTTTGTAGTCAAATGATAGGTATAGGGCTGTGGGCTTATTCTCTCAAAAAATTATCTGCTGGGTTTACTAGCTTAGTTGCATTATGTGCTCCTGCTCTTAGTATGATCGAAGGTTGGATAATTTTCTCGGAAAATATTAATCTCTGGAGTTCGGTAAGCTTCTCAATAATTTTATGGGGAATGTATTTGGCTATATCAAGTAAATCTGTTAATACAGGAGTTGAGTCTTCTAATTAATTAAGTTTAATTATTGCATCTACCACAATTTTCTCTTAATGTATTTTTTGGCCGACAGTTCCGTGTTTAAATACATCAGTGTGTGAAAGTTGAAAAATAATCAAAAAAAATACAAACAAAAACTAATAATAGTAACAATTTTTCAGCTATGCTAACAATTGAAAAACTACCAAATTATCTGTCATCAAATATTAAATTGCGGTTTTTACGCGATGAGGAAAAAAGTTTTACTACCGGTGAAAAAAAACTACCTTTAGTCATAGAACCAGTCCAGAAAAAATCCTTCTCAGTTCTCGCTGAATTAGTCAGGGAAAATAGAGATTGGTTTCATAGACAGCAAGACAACTACGGCGCTCTATTATTCCGGGGATTTGAAATAGAAACTGCGGCACAATTTGAAAATATCCTAGAGCTATTGAATGTTAAATTGGCATCAAAGTATCATTTTGGCAGCTCTCAAAGAAATCGAATAACTGATAAAGTTTTCACCTCTTCCGAAGCACCAGGGAATTTGATAATACCTCCACATAATGAACTGAATATGGTGCCAGTTAGGCCCATGTGTCTGGCTTTTTTCTGTCAAATTGAACCCACTTTATATGGCGAAACTCCTATTATTAATACAGAAAAAATCTTTAACGAATTGTCTCCTAATTTGCAGCATAAATTCGCTAATACACCTCAGAAATTTGTGAGAAATGTTCCTAATCATTTATTAGGAATAGTTTTCGAGGAACTCTCGCGAGAGGAAATTACAAAAATGCTTGAAGACGGGGAATTTTATTTTGAGTGGAAAGCTGATGGTTCTCTTTATTTTGAATGTTCTTACATTCCCGTGTTCCATCACCCAAGAACGGGCAAACTGTGCTTTTGTCTCAGCACTTTTGATTCTTTTGTTGCCAGAGAATGGTATCGCAGCATTGCGCAGCGCTATCCATTCAAAGAAATAATATACTACAATTTTTTGCCTTCTAAATTGTATAGAAATCTGGAAGGGATAGACAATGCACAACCAAAAATGTACTTGGTTAATGAAGAAGGAAACAATACGAAAATAACAGAGGCAGAGGCAAAAGAATTAGGGGAAGCTGAATGGAAAAATGCTACAGTGTTTCCCTGGAGACAAGGAGACATTTTAGTAATAGATAACCTACAGGTTGTCCACGGTAGGCTCAATGTTCAACCACCGCGTAAAATTCTCACCGCTTTCGGAAATATGTGTAATATTCGCGATATGAAAAAGAAGTAAGGGAGTAGGTAGGTAAGTTGTATGCAACATCCCTACATAAGAAGTAAACATAAGAATAATTAACACACTTATAGCTTATAATTATCAAAAAAGTTATTCGACCTATGTTAATTACTTAATAATTGAAGTATCAAAATTCCTAAATACTGTTAGTATAGAACAATCTAAAATAACAATAATTATGAAGTTAGAAAAAATCAATCAAAATCAACACTCATCCTTAGCCACAATG
>ENA-UENX01000600-UENX01000600.1-marine-metagenome-genome-assembly--contig:-NODE-600-length-11609-cov-146.742398_pt1 | contig 11609 bp, 5 predicted proteins | sample MGYA00237875_ERZ529327 | MGnify/ENA primary metagenome ERZ529327 (study PRJEB26372, sample SAMN05368347) | marine metagenome | biome: cultured habitat; feature: ocean water; material: water; isolation...
ATAACTAACAAAATATTGCAACTTAGATAGGATTGTTATAAATTGTTTTACTAGAGAAAATGTGATTTATTTAATATCTATTTATTTGAGATGAAAAAGTTAATTGTAATTACAGGGATAAGTCGAGGCTTAGGTAGAGCGATAACCGAAGAATTTATTAATTTAGGCCATACTGTTATTGGTTGCGCTCGTTCTAAATCTGCTGTGGAAAATTTAACTCATAAATATTCTAATTCACATCAGTTTAGTTGTGTGAATGTAGCAGATGAAAATAATGTGCAAGAGTGGGCAAAGTATACACTGGCTAATTATTCAGCGCCAGATTTATTAATAAATAATGCAGCTATAATTAATCAACCTGCACCTCTTTGGAAAGTTGATAGTGAGGAATTTTCCCAATTAATTGATATTAATATTAAAGGTGTGGTAAATGTGATACGTTATTTTGTGCCAGCTATGATTTCTAGGGGAAGTGGTATTATTGTTAATATTAGTTCTGGGTGGGGACGTTCCAGTTCTCCACAAGTAGGGCCTTATTGTGCTTCTAAGTGGGCTATTGAAGGTTTGACTGGTGCTTTATCTCAGGAGTTACCGAACCCAATAGCTGCTATTGCTCTTAACCCAGGAATTATTCATACTGATATGTTAGATATTTGTTTTGGAGAGGATGCAAAATCTTTTACTTCTGTTAAATCTTGGACAAAAAAAGCTGTTCCTTTTTTATTAAATCTAAAGCCAGAGGATAACGGAATACCTTTAACTATATCTTAAAGACTAATATCTATAATCTTCTTAAAAGTGCGGATGAAGGGACTTGAACCCCCACTTCCGAAAAAACTAGAACCTAAATCTAGCGCGTCTACCAATTCCGCCACATCCGCATAATTTAAATATAACACACAAATCAAATTTTTTGACATTTACTTCTAGTTTTTTTTTTATTTTATCTAGTAGTGGCCATGACTGCTAGGAAATTCGAGATCCTCTCAAATTTAGTTTCTGGGATCTAGGGATTTTTATGATGAGTTTTTACTAGTGGGGGGTGAATGGGAGGGTTTAACTTATGATTTCATGGGATAACTTTTTTTCCCTGTAAAAAATAAGTTTTCATGTATCCCTTACCTTTAATATGAATAAGTCCCCGTTCTGTAAACAAAAATTTGTGTTTTAATATCTGATAAGTTGCCTCTGTGACTTGAATAACTCCTGGTATACCTTGAGATTCCATACGACTAGCAATATTTACAGTATCACCCCATAGATCATATATAAATTTTTTACGTCCGATAACACCAGCCACGACTGGACCAGTATTAATACCAATACGGATTAGAAAATCTTGTTTACTTTTATGAGCAAAATGGGCTAATTCTTCCCGCATATCTATAGCTATGAGAGCGATCGCCTCAGCATGATTTTCCATTGGTGTAGGCAACCCACCCACAACCATATAAGCATCCCCAATAGTCTTAATTTTTTCCAAACCATACTTTTCTGCTAATAAATCAAACTTCGAAAAAATCTCATTTAACCAATAAACTAATCTCTTTGGATAAACAGAACTTGCTAACTGAGTAAACCCAACTAAATCTGCAAATAAAACTGTAACTTCGTCAAATCCTTCTGCGATTATATCTTGATTTTCTTTCAATTTATCAGCAATAGGTTTAGGGAGAATATTTAGTAATAATTTCTCTGACTTTCCCTGTTCTAAAAGTAAAGCTTGTTCTACTTTTTTTCTTTCAGTTATATCACGACAAAGAGCTAAAACTAAATTACCATTGCCTGCTTTTAAGAGGCCGAGACGTACCTCTACTGGAAAAGTTGTCCCATCTTTACGTTTATGAGTTCCTTGTAAAGTTATAGGTATACCAGGAATGAGTTTTTGCCACTTTTGATAAAGATATTCTAAGACAAAATTTATCTCAATATCTTCTATAAAAAGATGCAATAATTCTTCGTAAGTATATCCTAAAGTTTGACAGGTACTTTGATTGACATCAACAATTTTTCCTTGCAAATCATGAATAATAAAAGCATCTGCAGCTTGTTCCATAACAGCTCTAAATTTTTCCTCGCTTTCTCGTAAAGCTTTTTCTGCTAGTTTCCGCTCAGTAATATCTCTAATGGCGCTTACTCTATGTTGATAACTACAATAAAAGAATGTTTTAGCTTGTATTTCTATAGGAAAGGTAGAGTTATCTTTTCTAATTCCAACTACTTCATAGGGTTTTTCATATCCAGAACTCATATTTTTCCATACTAAATTTTTATATTTGGAGTCAATTAACTCTAACCCGTTCATGCCAATTATTTCTGATAATTCATACTTAAACATTTGAAGAGCTGCTGTGTTTGCATCTACAATTTTTCCTTGTTCATAAATAATAATCCCCTCAAAAGTTGCTGTAGATAAACTCCGAAATCTTTGTTCATTTTCTTTGAGTTTTGCCTCTGATTCTTTCCTTTCAGAAATATCTCTAAAAGTGCCAGTATAGAAATTTTTTTGATTTAATTTAGCTTCCCTAACAGCAATTTCTATAGGAAATAAAGAACCATCTTTACGAATACCAACTAACTCGTAAAGATTTCCAGTTTCAGCAATTAACGATATCAGTCTTTCTATGTAATATTTTTTTTGAGTAATTTTTTTTTCAGTCTCTAACTCTATTTGAGTATCTGCTGAATTTTTATCGAATAAATGAATAAAATTCGGAAAATAAGATTGTAAATTTTCAGGTTTAATATCCTGAAAATTAAATGTATAATAAGCATTGATAATTTCTCTAGTGGGAAAGGAGATAAAACTTGGGTTAACCCATAACTTTAATGCTTCTACTGTTGACTTTTTTCCTTCGGTGATTAAATCATTACTATCTATTTTTTCCCTCATTAATGGATTAATAGTAAAATCAAGTATTTCATAAATAGGCATTCCCACTAAATCTTGAGGTTTGTAGGAAAAAATTTTCTCGGCACTAGGATTTACACTAATAATTTCTAGTTCTGATTTATTAAAAGTAATAATTGCATCTGTAGCGAGTTTAATAATGGCATCATTTCTGGTAGTAACTTCCTCTAAAGTATCCATAACATGATTATATCTTTCAGCAATTTGACCAACTAAAGTGAAAGGTTCTACAGGCACTCTTAAAGTTAAATCTTGGGTACTAGCTTGAGAACTCATAATTTCAAATAAATCTAATATTTCCGTTTTTGCATGGTGTTCAGAAATATTTAAACCGATATGTTCATCTTCTGTAGAAACTCGCAATAAAAAAAACTTATTTGTAATTAATAAAATTGGGTATACAACAAAAAAACCTAATAGGAAAGCTGTACAAACTCCTAATAATTGAACTGTTAATTGTTCACTTAAGCTAAGACCAGTACCTAATATTTCTGGTTTTCCAAATAAAGCTACTGCTAAAGTTCCCCAAATACCTGCACCGAGATGAACTGGAATAGCTCCGACAGCATCATCCACACGAATTTTCTCTAAAATTTGCTCTACTAAAATAGTGACTATGCCACCAATAAAACCAATAATTACAGCAGAAAGAGTTGTAACTGCATGACAACTTGCTGTAATGGCAACTAGGCCTCCTAAAGTTCCATTAATGATTAAGTCAACACCAGGAATACCTCTAATAGACCAACCAATGCTAAGACCAGTTATCATTCCTGCTACACTGGAAAAGATTGTATTAACTATAATGCCTGGTACTTGTTCATTTAATGCTAGGGTACTTCCACCATTAAACCCAAACCAACCAAACCAAATTAGCATTACTCCTAAAATTGATAGGGGTAAGTTGGAACCATGAATTTTTTCTGGTGGGCGATCGCGAGGAAATCTACCAGTACGAGGCCCAATGACCAATAAAGTTGCTAAAGAAACCCAGCCACCAATACTATGAACAACGGTTGAACCTGCAAAGTCAATAAAACCACGTTGTCCCAGCCAACCTCTTAATACACCTGTATCAATTCCATTCCAGGCCCAATGACCAAATATAGGATAAATAAAACCTGAAACTAGGAAAGCAACGAATAGATAGGTACCAAATTTCATCCGTTCGGCTACGGCACCTGAAACAATAGTTGTAGCTGTGCCACAGAACATAACCTGGAATAAAAAGAAGGCCGCATCAAGGGGTTGCACATTAGTTGCGAAGAAGAAATTGCTATGGCCAATTATTCCAGAAGCAGAAGTCCCAAACATAAAAGCAAAGCCAATACTCCAAAAGCAAAAAACTGAAATACCAAAATCTGTTAAGTTTTTAAAGGCAACGTTAATGTTATTTTTTGATCGGGTAAGTCCAGATTCTAAACACATAAATCCAGGCTGCATTAAAAATACTAATCCAGAGGAAATCAAAAGCCATAAAATATCAGTTACTTTGTATGTAGAATGAGGTTTTGACGTTGATAGATTTTTATATACAGGTAAGTCTTTTTTATTAATAACAGTTTGAAGATGATCAAACTTTTGGGGTTTGATAAAATCTTCTTCTGAAGATTGATAGAAGTTATATTGTTCTTTTTCTAACTCAGAAGTTTGCCATGTTTTAACTTCTTTTATTTGATTTGATAGTTGGTAATCATTTGTGTTTTTACTGATTACTGACCCATGTAAAATAGTTAATGTCAAGGTCAGTAAGAATAAAATAAATCCTAAAATACATTTTCGACCCATGGATTTTGGTCTTATACCTTAATTTAGTGACTTTTGTACTAATTATTTAGCCATTAGTTATTAGCTATTAGTTTATAATATAAGTATAAGTAAAAATAAAGTATTGAGAATTAGGATTGAGAGACATCTAAAAAATTCAAATTAGAAGATCAAACAATAAAAAAACTTGAACTTATATAATTCCGAAAAACCCTATTATTCAAGTCAATACAGAGGATAATTTTTAACTTTATTCAAAAGTAACTGAAAAATTGGGTTGAAAGCTTCCCTCGCTCATGGGACAGTTTTTTAGGGTTTTTTTTGAAGACATCTGTTGTAATTAGATATTGTTAATCCCACGCCGGGAGGTAGTCCGAGACAAAAATCGGGTGCATACCCCAAGGGTAAACCAGGTAACTGAAACCTTTAGTTCTGGGATCAGTTTTAGTTAGTTCTGGCTGATTAATTCTCAAAGCATTGACACAAATAATGCTCACAGCCAAATTTTGCACGAGCACAAAAAGCTCTAGAAGTTAAGTTCTAGTGCATGAATAGGATTTTGGGCATACCGGCAGCATAAAAATCAGGGGACAATTCTTGCTACTACTTTCCTGGTAACCAAGCCATTTATCTGTGCTGACCTGCTGAAACTGACCTGCAATAACCTTCACCCTATTAGACAATAGATGTGCTAACCTTGGTTAAGGCAAAGTTTTGGGTCAGCAACACCTCTACTAATTCTTGGGCTTAAGATCACAAAAACCCCCCCACGGCTAATAGCCGGAGAGGATATTAATTGGCTGATATTTAAAGAATTAAAAATTTCTACAAATCAATCTATCAGCAATGTTTAGATTCGCTAATTGCTGTTGACAAAGTTGACATGTTTTTGCTTAAATTATATTCTAGTTAAATATAAATTCTCAGACAGTATAAACTTTAACTTAGTTAAATTTGCTGTTACTTCTGATTGAAAGCTTTCCAAGTTTTTTGATCAACTATCCCATCAGCTTTAATTCCTTTAGATTTTTGAAATTCTTTCACTGCTCCCGTAGTTTTGCTACCAAATATTCCATCAATTGGACCAGGATTAAACCCCATTGTTCCTAGACCAATTTGTAAGGTTTTGACTTTGGAGCCTCTGTCTCCTTTGGCTAATATCTTCTCTACTTTGACTACTTGTTTTTGCTTTAGGGTTGGTATTTTTGCTATTTGAATAGGTGGACGAGAAGAAAATGAGGGTTTAGCTAGGGAGGTCCAGGTAAGTTCATCAACTATACCTGTGACAGTTAAACCCACAGACTCTTGAAAAGCTTTTACTGCTTTTGTGGTACGAGCACCAAATATACTATCTACAGCACCAGGGTTAAAACCTCTAGCTTGCAAACGTCTCTGTACTGCCCAGACTTCTGCACCTCGCGAACCCTGTGATATTTTCTTTTGATTTTCTCGTTTTTGGGGAGAGCCCGAATAATAAGGTTTAGAGAATAGTTCAGGTTGAGCAGGTTTAGTAAAAAACCTAGAATTTCTTGGAGTAAAAGGTATCAGAAAACTTTTATTTTTCTGTTTTTGTTCCTGCTTACTTTTGATTTTATCTGGTTGACTAAAGATAGAATTATCGGAGTTTAATTGGGGTGTTAAGCTTTCTTCTTTTTCTGCTGTCACAGATTCTGTTTTATCAGACGCAATTGCCCTGTTGGAAGTCAAGCTAAACAGCGTAACTAAACTTAATAGAGTAGTAATAGTAGGTAAGCGCATCATAATAATTTTCTGGTGATGATTATTTTGTTTAGGGAAATAGCTATGAATATTGGCTAACTTTTTCCACAAGATAGAAGAAGTAATAGTATATTTTTGATGATAAAAATTAAATTATTTATTCACTATTTGGTTTTGTCTACAAATCTTGGAGTTAGATATCCTAATCTATTGATAGATTAATAAACTGATTAATTGTAGATATTAATTGTGAAACCTATCATTATGTTCTGTCTATTAACTATTGCTTTGAAATAACTTCCCTGTTCCTGATATTCGCAATTAATATTACAGGTGTAACTGGTGAAGACTAAAAACTCTATATAGCTATATAGTTAATTTTATCATTTTCCAGAAATAATGAAACTATTTATGTCAGCATTGAACTATTTAGAAGCAAGGAATAAGAAGGAAGAAAAACAATACTGAAGTTGAAGTAAATATTAAAAAAAAGGGGAAAACGATAGAGATAATAGCTGTAAACAATTAATGGGAGGGAATCTTTTTCAGTATTTATAATTGAGATAGACTTTTTTGTAGCATTCTTGCTTCAAGGTGGTATAGCAATTGAAACAAAGGGTGAAGACATTTCTCAATCATTATCAAAGTCAGTGATGGATTATTTTTGACTTTGGTCTTTTGAACTTTTACCTTACTGGGTAACCCTGATATTAACTATTTTAAACTACTTGATTTAATCTGATGATCCGGAGCATTTTGAGAAAAATTTAATATATATACTAATATATATTAATATATTAGCTAACTTGATTTGCTGGCTTCAAAGTAGATTTTATGCTAAGATAAATTAGTAATAGTGAATTTTTGCTAGTTTTGCATTAATTTAGTACAGGTACTTAAGCTTGCAAAAATTTTAATTGAAGCTTTAATTACCTGTTTTAATGATAACTTTTCTTTAAGCAGATATTGGAACTTTCATATGATACATATTGCTATATTTATCTTGAATGTAATCAATAAATGGATCAATACTTAAAGGTTTACCTGTGATGCGATAAATTAATTCATTAGCAGTGTATTTGCGGCCATGTTGATGAATATTTTGTTTCAACCATTGGCGTAAAAGATCAAAATTACCTTGTTCAATACCAACAGGAATTTCTGGATTATATTTAATTGCTGCTTGATAAATTTGAGCAGCTATTAAGTTGCCTAGAGTATAACCTTGAAACATTCCGCCAATCATTTCACCATACCAATGTACATCTTGCATTACTCCTTCACTATTATTGGCAGGAACAAGACCTAAATCTTTTTTATAAAGTTCATTCCAAGCTTCAGGAAGGTCTTTAACAGCTAACTTTCCTTCCAACATAGCTAACTCTAAATCAAACCTAATCATAATATGAAGATTGTATGTAACTTCATCAGCATCAGTACGGATAGCTGATTTTGCAACTCTATTAATAGCCTGATAAAATTTGGAAACAGAGGTAGAGCTAAGTTGTTTTAGAAAAGTCCCTTGTAGCTGAGGATAAAAACATTCCCAAAACCCACGACTACGAGCTACTATATTCTCCCACAATCTAGATTGGCTTTCATGGATACCACTAGAAATTCCTCCGGCAAGGAGTGTACCTTCTAATTCTGTACCGATACCTTGTTCATAAAGAGCATGGCCGGCTTCATGGATGGTACTAAATAGGCCTTCGCTAAAGTTATTTTCGTAGATACGGGTGGTAATACGAACATCTCCAATAGAAAAGCTGGAGGTAAAGGGGTGAGGTGTTACATCAAGTCTGCCCCGTTGAAAGTCGAAGCCAATACGTTTGATCACAATATACCCAAAGTTTAGTTGTTGTTCTCTTGAATAATATTGATGGAGACAAGAGTCGTCTATGGGTGGGGTGTCGGTGATGGCTTCAACAATGGGTCGTAATTTTTGGCGCAGTTTGCTAAATAGAGGACGAAGAATGGAAACTGTCATGCCTTCGTCTACAAGGTCGATCAGTGGATCGGCAATATGTTTGTAGGGGAAAAAGCTGGCTAGTTCCTGACTTAGTTCTAATGTTTTTTCTAGGTAGGGTTGTACTATGGAGAAGTCTTTGAGGAACTTTGCTTTTACCCATGTTTCGTAGGAGATAGCTTGATGTTGGCAGAATTTTGCCATAAATTTTGAGGGAATTCGGACAGCACGCTCATAGTCTCGACGAGCAACGCGGATCAGGCTAGCTTCGGTAGAGTCGTAAGGAGAGCTTTGTTCGTAGGAACGGAGGTCTTCGAGTAGCTGACCCATGGTTGGGTCGGTAAGTTTTTCATGGGCAAGTTCTTTAAGGGTAGCTATTTGTTGGCCTCTGGCATAACTTCCTCCATTTGGCATATAAGTTGTTTGGTCCCAATTTAGGATGGAGGCTGCATTTTCTAAGTTTTGTATTTTTCGAAGATGGTTTTTGAGTTCTTGGTATTTTGCTGGAAAAAGACTAATGTTTGACATAATTATGAAGTAATGTTATGGATTAAAATTTTATTTCATGTTTTGCTTATTAGGAGGGGTTAGAGGATATAATTTTTAGTATTAATTAATATTCCTAGCAATTGATGGTGATAAAGATTTATATATCTGGAGAGTACAAAGTTATCCTAATAAAATATTGCCTTTAAAGGCTAAGGCTAAAAGTATTATAGGAATTTGCTTACAGTGTTTATAGTTGTTTTGAGAAAGTTTCTAGCTTTAAGATAGCTGTAAGCCTTGGCTAGCAAAGTTATTCCTAGGAATTTCCACTATCTAGTTAATATATATGGTAGTGGAGAAATTATAGATACTTTTTATTAAAGCATAGTCATTATATGATTTGACTGTCTAAAATATGACCGCTTATGGGAATAGGTAGTGGTCAATACTTAATATTTTTGGAGTTGATTTTTTGTTCTTTAGTTTTTATAAAAATTAAGTAAATTACTATAGTTTACAACGAGGGTGGAAAATAATTAAGTTATATGAGATGAAACTGGAATTTAAACTGAATAATAAAGAGGTTTCTTTTGTGGCACTTGGAGATATAGGGCTACGGGTAAGTTAAAGTGCTACCCCTTTACTTTCTGAAAGGGGTTTGTTACAGCGCTTTCTGTTGTTTGGTGGTACAGCTAAGGGATAAGATGCCGGCACTGCATGATTTTCACTAAATGTCTGTACGTCACTTACCGGAAGTCTAGTGTAAAAGCTAAAAATAACTTCTGAGTGAGTTTTTTCTACGGAAATGCTCTGCAAACAATTATTAATTATGTCTATGTCCTAAATGCCTTGGTTAAGCGCGGACTTTATCCTGCTAGTTCTACTTAAATATAGGCCACTTGACTTTTGTGATTTTATAGAATACTTTTGGGCTCTATTTAAAAATAAATGGGGGAAATAGGGGGGGATACCGGAGATAGGAGGTAAGGGTTAGGGCTCTAGGGCTTTGGGGCTTTAGGGCTGTGTTGGAATATTTTTCTATCTATAGCTTTTATTATTCAGCTATCAGCTCAAGCCAAGTTTAATAGATTCTTTACTAATTAATATTGATGGTTTGTAACTGAGTTTGTTTTTGTCAGTTAGAGTTCTAGGAGTTTGAAGCTATAGTCTGAGAATGTTCTAATAATTTTTCTGCATCTGCTAATAGTTTATCACCCCAAAGTTATTTTTGAAAATACTACAAGTTTTCTCAATTTTTATCTAATTAATTTTAACACATCTGCGGTTCTTGCTAAATTTTTTAGATTTTTACTTTTGTTATGGAGAGCAATTTCTATTGCTAGTTGAGGTTTCACGAATTGTTGCAAATGCAAATTGTTTATGAATTTTAATTGCGACTTGCAAGTTTTCTGTAGTTTTATCTGTTTTTATGATTTTATATTTAGGTAGTACTTACTAAATAAATATAGAATCCTAATAAATCACTAGTTTAAATGGTGTTATACCTAAAAAAAGTACTATCAAATACTAAATCAATTTTCTTTTCTGGTAATTTGCTTTGGTCTGCGACGGGAAAGTCTATAAAAATTAATTCTTGCAACTATTGGAAGGGTCTTTCTATTTTGGTTCTCGGCTTTTATTGTTTATTTCAGCTTTTGCTTTTTGGTAATATCTGGTGGGTTGTGGTTCACCGGCTGTAGATGAGGGTTTGGCTCTTCATTGGGCTACTGATGCTGAATATATGTTTGAGGGTTGGCCGTTTATGCTGCTGGATGGGACTGTTGCTAATAGCTGGGTTTTCGCGGTTGTAAGTGGTTTGAACTCTGGCTAATATCTTGAGTAGGGTCTCAGGTCTGCTTACCTCGGCTATGAGGTTGGGCTTTTGTTTGTTGGGATGTCTTTTTCAGATGTTTCTAATTTTTCGAGTATTATGGTTTTATTTTTACAAGTTTGGTGATAGTTTGCTTGAGTTTATGGGGCTTTTTTATGTGGGAGCGATCGCTTTTTTAATATATGCCTAATTCTCAAAGAATATATGGGTATTCTCTGGGTCTATATTGTGTTCATCTGCTGCTAGATAAACTACTAATATTTTTTCTGATTTTAGATGTTGTTTTTGTCTGAGTAATTCTGTTGATTTTTTTTTTTAATGGTTGGGATAAAGTTGATTAGTTATCTTTTTTTTTACTCTAATTTTTCGGCATAAGTCTACTCAAATATTTTCTTGTGTCTGTATTTTTTGACGGTCTATATCAAGAGGGTGTCTTGGGGGTAATGGTTGAAATAGATGAAATGGTTTGTAGATATTTATTGGTGGTTTTTATATATTTATTTTTTGATTAATTACGAGAGTTAGTATCAGATGGTAAGGCTTTTATCTGTGGTTGAAATTAAGTTAATACTGAGTTTTTTGTCTGAGATAGTAAGGCTTTTATCTGAGGATTTTCTAATAATTTGGCTGCATCTGCTATTAGTTTATCCCCCCAAAGTTCTTTTTTCAGGCGCTTCGAGGAACCCCAACTTTTATCTGATTTTAGGGCGGCTTCAGTTGTTGCTAAACTTTCTGGAATTTTACCTTTTTTATAGAGGGCAACTCCTATTGCTAATTTAGGTTCTACGAGTTGGTTATTAATTTCAGTTGCGGCTTGCCAATTTTCTATTGCTTGATCTATAAAACCCATTTCATATTTAACTAAACCAAGATTAATAATAGAATATTCATCGTCTGGTTTAATTTCTAAAGCTTTTTCATAAGCAGCA
>ENA-UENX01000602-UENX01000602.1-marine-metagenome-genome-assembly--contig:-NODE-602-length-11515-cov-3.235151_pt1 | contig 11515 bp, 7 predicted proteins | sample MGYA00237875_ERZ529327 | MGnify/ENA primary metagenome ERZ529327 (study PRJEB26372, sample SAMN05368347) | marine metagenome | biome: cultured habitat; feature: ocean water; material: water; isolation...
TTGGGTCAGTCCTACGGCAACGACGAACTATGCAATAAGGGTTACTGATAATGCCGCTTGTGAAGCCTCGGCCTCCATCACTATTCGGGTAGATCGCACCCCGAAGATCTTTGTCCCTAATGCCTTTTCGCCTAACAATGATGGGAAGAATGACTTTTTTGTTATTAATGCCGCCCTTGAGCAGGTGGATGTGATCAATAGCTTTCAAATCTTGGATCGTTGGGGAAATTTGGTTTTCCAAAGAGATAACTTCATGCCCAACGATGAGCAGTATGCTTGGGATGGCACCTTTAGAGGACAATTGGTGAATTCAGGCGTGTACGTCTACTTCGCCGAAATCACCTTACAGGATGGCTCGCTGGTGCAGACTCAAGGTGAAGTGGCCGTGATTTACTAAAGCAAGGTAGGGTGCAACCCTATCTTCGAGAAGGACATATAATTTAGCAGAAATCAATAAAATGATAGGCTTTATTTCAAAGGCTTATCACTTTTCAATAAACCTTCATACATCGGAATTTTCTAATATTAGAAATCTGTTTATTTTAGCGTTTGAAAGAAAAGACGATTACTTACATTCTTAGTGGATTTTATGATCCATCCCCCTCCTTATTAGGTGTGTGTCGTATCATTTAGTATAGTTAGGATAGAGTAATAGACAATAGCTTTTGTACACTTGCATTAGCATTGTCTTATCTTTTTATACATAGGGACACATATACTTTTTATTTATTTTATTACTTTCGTTCTTTCAGTTTCGTTTTTAATTTTTGACGACCTAAACCAGTTTTACCCCAATCCAAATCCATCCCTATGTTAATGGCTCCCAGCCAATGGGTTCCCCCTTTGAAACGACCGATTTAGACGGTTTTAACCCATTATATTAACTAATAATGAATCATTTTCCAAAAACGAAACATTGGACGACACTACTATTAATGTGCCTGGTCTGCAGTGTACATTCACGTGAACTACAGCGTTTCGCCGACCCAACCCAACATGATGTAAGCTCCCCAGGTTTCGTGTCAGAAACAATGGAAGCTGACAATTCTTTGGCCGTTCCACAATTGAGCCCTAAGGGTTCTCCATCCCAAACCCAAGTCATCGCTGGTAAAAAACTAACGAATGAGAATCAAGGTTCTGATTCAGAAGCAACGGCACAAATGTGTCCAGAACTCACCTTTGAATTCAACGTTCCTATGCCCATCTGTAAGAATACAGAAAACGACTCTGTACCGCTACTGGTAACTGTTAGCGGCGGCACTGGTAATGGAACGGGGACTTGGTTTGGTACGGGTATCGTAGATCCCGATAACGGAATATTTAATCCACTATTTGCCACGCCAGGAACCACTACCATATCTTATCTCTACAGAGAGGATGATTGTGAATACACAGCTACTGTCGACCTGGAAATTCTAAGCACTCCCTTGATAGCCTTTAATGTGGCACAAAATGTACAGTGCCAGTCAGATACGGTAGAAGCTTTTTTAATCACACCTCTCCCACCCAATACCAATCCGGTTTGGGATCTAGATGGTGGTCAGATTATTGGAGGAGATCCAAGTGACACGATCCAGATACAGTGGGATACCCCAGGAGACAAATGGGTTCAATTGCAAGCCGAGGAAAGTGGCTGCCTATCCAACCCATTTCCTATTCCTATACGTCTAGATGCACCGATTGATACACCAACAGTGGCCTGTGATCCGACCAATAGTAGAGTAGATTTCTCCTGGGCAGAGATCGACAATGCACAAGCCTTTGTCATTTTCGTAGTCGAGCCTGCAGGGACCACTGGCGTTATTGTTTCTGATACCCAGTATGCGGTACCTAATTTGCTGCCCGGCCAAAGTGTTGTAGTTCGAATTGCAACCATTAGTGAAAATGCATGCCCTGGGAATGTCCAAGAATTTGGTTGCGAGTCGCTCCTATGTCCCATTATTGAAATGGATATTGATACCATTCCTCCGATTTGCCTAGTTGGGGGGCAAGACCAAACCATTGATCTTGGTTTCACTTTAGTCGATGATAGCCCTGGAGGAGGCGTAGTCAGCTGGCATGGGGCCGGCATCACGGATACCTTGGTTGGACAAATCACCGTAGATGCCTCCATGGTAGGTCAAGAAAATAAGATATACCTAAACTATTCGAATGCATTCTGTACCTATCAAGATAGTACCACTTTTCAGGTCTTGACAGAATCAGAGGCTAGCTTCTCCATGCCTACTGCCTTTTGCTTGGGAGATACCGCGGAGGTATTCTTTACTGGCTCCGCGACCGCCAATGCTGAACTGAGGTGGGATTTCGGTGGGGGGTCTATTCTTGCTGGAGCTGGGCTCGATTCTGATCCGTATCTGATCACCTGGCCCTCAGAAGGTAACTTTACCACTCAACTCGAAGTAGTTGACCCTGGCTGTGGGAATGATTTCAGTTCTCAATCTATCAATATCGCAGCCCCTTTACCCCAAACAATAATCAATTGCCAAGCGGGGCTTGATAGTGTGCTCTTTACCTGGCCCCCCGTTCCTGGTGCGACTGGTTTCGTAGTGAATGTTTTGGACGGACCACAGGGGGAATTATTGGTTGAAGGAGAATATATTATCAGAAATTTACCTCCCGATACCCCGGTCACTATCGAAGTCGTATATTCTAGCGCGGATTGTGATGGGAGCCGGACTACCTTAAGCTGTAGTTCTGAACCTTGTCCAGATGTGAATGTGACCATGATTCCATTAAGTTCTCAGTGTTTCAATGCTGGCACAACCGATACCATACCTTTAAATATCAGCCTAAGTATACCCGGAGGAGACCTAAACCTAAGCGGAGCTGGAATATTTGATCCGACTGTTCCGGCAGTCAGAATTACACAGGATCTCATCGGCTCACAGAATAAGATTGTAGCTACTTATAGTTTCGGTATATGCACCTACCAGGATAGCATCACTTACGAAGTATTTGATAGTCCGACTGCTTCATTTGACCTGGGTTCGAATAGTTGTACCGGTGAAGGTATCAGCTTGACCTATACCGGTTCCGCACCTGCTGATGCCACCTTGGTTTGGGAATTTGATGGCGCGACTATTATAGACAATGTCGATGATCGTAACATAACCCTTGCCTGGGATACAGAAGGGGTTAAGAATGTAAGTCTATTCGTGGCCAGCAATGGTTGTTTTTCAGAAACCGTGGTGCAAAATGTCATGATCAGTGCACCAGCTGCTCCTCCTGCGATAGTTTGTACGCCAGGAGTCGATCAAGTTCAGTTCAATTGGACTACTGAGCCTGGCCTCGAAGCTGGACAAGTGAGCATACTTACTGGACAAAACGGAACATTGCTCACGCCCACTTCCTATGAAGTCCTAGGTTTAGCTCCGGAAGAGACGGTGGATATTTCCGTACTGTTCCCTAGCAGTATGAATTGTCCGGATACCATTGTGATGGCTACTTGTACGACTACAGGTTGTCCAGACGCAGGCGTGACCATTGATCCAGTACTGCCGATTTGCTATTTGGGGCCAGGAACTCTGAACCTGACCTTTACCGCAGATGCAAATTTGACAGGGGGTGTCCCGAATTGGCGCGGACCAGGAGTGGTAGACCCCTTAAATGGGCTTTGGCAACTAGATGAAAATGCTATTGGTCGAGACAATCAGATTATCCTAGACTATACATCGGGCTTATGCTCCTACAGTGATACCATCCAGATTGAAGTGAAGCAGGGACCAAGTGCCAATTTCACGGCTCCCAATCAAATCTGTCCCAATGAAACAGCTGAAGTAAGCTTTACTGGCGTTGCCAGTGCAAATGCCATCTTCAACTGGGACTTCGGCGGGGGAACCGCCACCCCTGGTACTGGGCCTGGCCCGCACCAGGTGACCTGGTCAAACGGAGGAACCTTTGAGATTAGCTTGTCGATCGAAGATGATGGCTGTACCTCAGGTACCGTCAGAAACTCCACGACGGTCTTAGAGCCTTTTATCACTCCAGTGATTACCTGCAACACTGATCGCAGCTCTATTACCTTTAGTTGGGATCCTGTACCAGGTGCCGCATCCTATGATGTAGTACTTAATCCAGCAGGGATCAGCGGAACATTTCTAGACGAAACGACTTATCAAATCAGTAATCTTGATCCTGGTACAACGGTTGAGATAGAAGTGACCGCAGTAGACCCACAAGGTTGCCGAGACGTGACTACCGGACAATCCTGCATGACCGAAGAATGTCCCGTGGTAAAAGTAGACTGGGAAGGCCCTCCTGCCGTCTGTGAAGGCAGCCAAGCCTTAATTACTTTCGGAGTCAGTTCTCCAACGATCACCAGTGTCGACCTGCAAGTTAGTGACGGAGTCAATCTAATTGACTTAACAGGAGTGATTGATGGACAAGAATTACTAGTAGATCTGAATGGCAGTACCACCTTTACTATCACTCAAATTACCCTTCCTGGGTTGCCAGAATGTTCGCCTGAGATACCCGATCCCATTACTATCAATGTCAACAGCATTTTGACAGCGGGGATTGGAACTGATCAGCCTCCTATCTGCAATGATGAACAACAGAGCTTTGATCTATTCGCCTTGTTGGACGGAGAAGATGTTGGTGGAATATGGACAGAGGTAAATGGGAATGGTGCGAATGGTGCTTTCAATCCGAATGCTGGAAGCTTTACGATTGATCAGACCGTGATCGGCACTTTTAATTTTCAATATGTAGTGGCTGGAGGCGCGCCCTGTCCTAATGATACCAGCTTTGTGAGCTTTACCGTAAATCAGACGCCAACCGCATCGGCGGGTCAAGATGTGTTCCTGGATTGTCTAAGCAGTATGGCCACTCTAGGTAGTGACGAAACAAGTACGGGTATGGTATATGAATGGGAGTTCAGTAATATGTTTATCTCGGATGCATCAACGATAGAGGTCGAAATGGCAGGTAATTACTTGCTTCGGGTCACCGATCCAGCGACTGGATGTTCGGCAGAAGATCTGGTGCAAGTATCAGCCTACGATGATTTTTTCGTTCCCTTCGTTAGTGTATCTCCCGTTACTTGTGATGGAGATGATGATGGCTTTCTTTTGATTGATTCTATAGTTGGGACCGCTACAGGCGTTCGTTCATCGTTAAACGGTGGCCCCCTATCCGTATCAAACAGCTATGGACCGCTTGGCCCCGGAGTATATGAGCTGGTATTCACAGATGCTCAAGGCTGTGAACAACGTTACGAATACATATTAGATGCCCCCTCCCCTATCTTGGTCAGCTTACAGGCTAAGCTTAATGGAACAGATAACACTATCAACTTGGGAGATAGCGTCGTATTGGAAGCCTTGGTAAATGTGGGGCAAGATGATATCCAATCTATTGTTTGGACTCCAGCACTTCCGGGTGGCGAAGACAACTTGAGTGTTTTAGTTAAACCCGAATTTTCTTCCACCTATGAAGTAAGCATAACCGATCAGAATGGCTGTGTCAGCACGTCTCGGATTGATATCCTGGTAAATCGAGACATCAATGTCTTCATGGCGAACGTTTTCAAACCTAGCTCCTCTGGCACCAACAATATTTTCATGGTACAAGGAGGATCTCAAATCAATACTGTCCTGAAGTTTTTGATTTTTGATCGATGGGGAAATAAGGTTTTTGAAAATGTCAATTTCCCTCCCAATGACCCATCTCAAGGCTGGGATGGGACCTATAGGAATCAGCTGTTGAATGCAGGTGTTTATGTCTATTGGTTGGACGTTGAATTGACGAGTGGTGAGGTCATGACCTTGAAAGGCGATATTGCTTTGATCAGATAGTAATCAAAAATACCCCCACGCTTGAGTTCAGTAGTTTTCTCAATATTGAATCCTCTTTCCCGCAGCATGTTCTGGTAATCTACCAGACCATGCTGGTGGGGATGCAGGATATCTCCCGGGATCCATCTAAAGATTTTTTTCAGTAGTCTGTAATTGTGTACATCTACACTTAGGATTAGTATTCCGCCCGGTTTGAGCCAAGAGCAAATCTTATCTAAACTTAGATTTAAGTCAGCCACATGATTAATGACATTGCAACAGAATATGATATCAAGCTGTTGTGTCGGCTGAAATTCCTCTAGAGAAACAGCATAAAATTGAACCTTTGGATAATCGGTAGAATCGAAATGATCTAGTTGATCTTCATATTCTCCTAGCAATGGATCTACAGCCACCAATGGGTTTCCGTCCAAGATCATAAATATCCCGGCTGGACCACAACCTGCATCCAAAATAGCTTCGCTCCCTGTAAGCTTCAACTCGCACTGGGCAAGAATCTTTTTCCAGTAGTCCGCTTTTTGCTGTAAATAGACAGATTTCTCCTTATGCTGTAAGTACCAACGCCACCATCTTATCTCCCAGAATTGGGCAAGTCTCCATCGAATATTCATAAGGCCGCGTAATTTGTTAGTTGTGTAGATTTAGAAAGTCTATCGCTATAATAAATCTACCCCTTTATTGAACTTCCCTGCAACTCTTTGCCTTTCTTGTGTAGATAAAGGCAGGTGGCCCAGCTTGACAATTTATGCTTTGTTAACCACTGCCTTTTGCCCTTTATAGCTTTTCTAAGAATTCCATTAACCTAATTCTGGCATCTTGTTTTGCTTTAAAATCTCCCTCTTGCGTTCCACCGAATTCAAATTGGTATTCTTTTCCCTTGATATTCATTACCCCCGTTCTGTACGCCGAATCATAATCGGGATTCGCTGAGATCATGTGCCCTGCGTTTTCATACTTTATGTTTTGAAAAGAATATCCAAAACTATTATTTTTTAATCTCCTTTCAATCATATCGGCCATATACGCTGAAGGCCAGACCTTATCATCCAGTCCAGAAAACAATAAAATGGGGGCAGTTATTTGCTCTACTTTAATAATAGCCTGACTGAGTGAATCCGCCTTTGCTAATCCACTATCCCAATAGGTTAAGGTTTCAATTTTATCAGTCTCATTGCCTACTATTTTTTCCATCGGTATATAGGGAACATCAATCCCTTTGTACTTCCAACTTGCTTTCACTTCATCAGAGTTATAAGGCAAGACCGTATTTGACCAAGAAACCGAACTGGGGGCATAAGCGACCACTCCGCCTACTAGCTTAGGAAAGGTGGAAGCAATGATCAAGGCTAATTCCGCGTTTTTTGATGCTCCCATGACTACGATCTTACTCGCGTCGACTTGCGGTTGTTGACTAAGCCAATTAATGGTGTTTTCAAAGTAGGTCAATTCAATTTCTTCGGGTAATGTTGGCAAACCCTCTCCGCCTATATACGGTAGTGATAGACCGACCATTTCCTTTTTAGCAAATTCTTGTGCCCAATAATCCCCTGATTGTCCTCCTCCAATGAAGATGATTGCCGGTTTGTTCTCCAAGCCGTCCTTCGCAAAGTAAGTGGCCTGGAACCCATTTTGATTGATGTATTTAGGTTTTACCCCATCAAACAGTAGGAAGTCTGCTATGAAATAACCCAAAATCAGGAACAATACGATCGCTACGGGTAGGATTTTTTTTCTTCTTTTCGTCATTTTTTTGTTGTTGTTAATCAGATGGTGAAAGCGCGGTAGATGACGAATGGAGCCTATTGTCACACTACCTAAGGATTTAATTCCTTCCGGACTCTACTTAAAGGATGCTTCGTAATTCAGATGTAAGAGGCCAAATAATGTACAGGAATACGATTGGCTAAAGTAGGAAAACGATTATAAAATTTCAGATATCTCGTTCTGGCATTTTCGGCAAGCAAATGACTTATCGGCTACAGTTATCTGAACAGTAGTAAGATTGAACCTTTACAGGACTATGCAATACCCTTCACAAGGAGAAGAAAGAAATGTAGATGTAGTACTCTTGAGACAAATATTTAAATTTCCCAGGACCTTCTCGGCATATTAGGTAATTTTGCCGGAACGAATAGAGATGGTCACGAGCGGCAGTTCTCTCTTTATTTTTAAAAAGCACAACCTAGAGAACAAATACTTGTTAGATCCCTGAAAATTTAAATCGGAGATAGATGTTATACGCGGTTGGTACAAAAGTAAAACTTATCCATACGGGCGATGAAGGCCGTGTAATCGGTTTACTGAGTAATGGCATGCTCAATGTACATGTATTGGATGATGATATGGTGATCCCAGTGTCCCCGGAAGACCTCACTCCTTTTACCGAAACGCCAACTGCCAAACCCTCTCCACTCCCTTCCAGCAAATCCTCAGTTTCACCACCCAGTCCAAAAAGCGCCAAAGATGCTTCTTCAGTCACAACCTATTCGAAGGAAACGCTTAGCTACCAAGGACTTTTGCTCGCCTTCGAGCCCGTATTAAATGCCGATGCCACGGCTGAAAAGTATTTGGTGAAGCTCATCAATGATTCTGAGCACGAGATTTTATTTCAATACGCATTATCTCTACAAGGAGTAGTTGAGGAGAAAGTAAATAATAAGCTGAAAGCGGCCTCAGTTATGCAACTCGGACAATTGTGGTACGACGAACTAAATGATGCTCCGGAAGTGCTAATTGCTATCTGGAGAATCACGACGGATGGAACAGGGGGAAAGCAGGAAAAAAGAATCCGACTCAAGGCCAAAACCTTTTTCAAATCCACCCAAATCGCCCCTTTGCTGCATAAGTCCGTCCATCTATTTCCCGTATTTGAGAATCTCAATACCGAAAGAAGGGATACCAAAGAAAATCTACAGAACTACACCAAAAGAATGCACCGTCCAAAAACCCGCATCAATTACGTGGGAGATAAGGTAAACATCGATACGACAGCTTTCGCAGAGTTTCCGACCGAGATTGATCTTCATATTGAAAAACTCTTACCAGATAGTGCCAAATTAGTTAAAAGACAAATTTTGCGTGTACAATTGGAGGCCTTTGAAAACTACCTGAACCAAGCCATTCGACTGGGGGTGGAACGGGTATTTGTGATTCATGGAGTGGGTGAAGGAAAATTACGAAATGCTATAGCCACTCGCTTGATCAAATACCCAGAGGTGGTGTCCTTCAAGAATGAGTTTCACCCTCGTTACGGTTTCGGTGCTACTGAAATCATCTTCTGACCGCCATTAATTTTCCGCTTACCTGTGCTTTTCATATTGCCACATTGGCGTCTTGTTTTGGAGCTCCTGATACAATTCCTCTCCAAGCGAGGAGGATTGCAAAGCCCCTGCATTTTGCCTAAGTTGTTCAACAGAACTTGCGCCAATAACAATGCTGGTCACCGCTGGGTTTTGCCAGCAATAAGCTAAAGCCAAATGACCTCTCGCTTGCTTCCCTTGGCATTTCTGATCTAACAGCCCCTGCACTTGGCGAACGATCTCAACATCATGTCCTAAATAGGCTCTTGGGGCCTTATTCGCCAATAGTCCTTTCGCTATCCCACCCCTGACCAGAACGCCAACTTCATGCTGGGCTAAATGACCTAGAGCGAATTCTTCAGGTCTTCGATCCAACAAACTGTACTGCATCATGTTGCTGACAATATTAGATCGCTGTACATACTCTCGGATCACATTGTGTCGGATGGAAGAGATCCCGTAATACCTGATATATCCCTCCTGGCATAGCTCTTCGAAAGCTTCTATTGTCTCATCGATCGGATCTTCTAACGTTCCTCCATGTAATTGATAAAGATCAATATAGTCTGTCTGCAGGCGTTTCAGGCTTGCTTTTACGGCCTGTTTTATATAAGCCTTTTTGGGGTTCCAATCCCAGCCACTACCATCACTTCGCCATTGATTACCTACTTTGGTAGCCAAAATGATCTCCTGCCTTTGTTCTTTCAACAACTTCCCAATAATTCGCTCGTTTTCTCCCTTGTCGTAGAGATCAGCAGTATCGAAGTAATTGATGCCAAGATCTAGTGCTTCATGAATAATGGGCCGAGCCTGTTCCTCTCTATGGAAGGACATGCCGCCCAAGGATAGTCTACTGATGTTCAGTTCTGAGCTTCCTAGTTGCTTGTATTGCATAATCTTTCTGTGGATGTTGTCGCTATACGACAGAATATGTCTGAAAATCAGGCGGTAAGGCCAGTAGGACAAAAATGGGCCAACATTACCCATATATTTAAAGTTAGAAAGGTATAAAAAATCCGAGCAATCTATGTCAGCATGGCTAAGCCTAGACCAATATAACCAGGAGAGGTTACGGCAGCCGATCCTCACCCTGCATCACGCCACCCAAATTTTGGCTAGTACAGCCGACTGCCTGCTTCCTAAGCGGGCCGATGACTCACATACCAATTTAGGCTGGGATCATAGCTTGCAAGCCTTACTTACTCACCCGCTAGAAGATCAGTATCAGCTGGCGCTGGAGTATGAGCACTTTTCCTTGGCTATCTTGGAGGAGAGCGTAATCAAAAGTCGATATGCTCTGGCTGGCCAAACGTTAGATGGTGTATATAATTGGCTAAGGGTTACCTTCAACAAGCTGGGATTACAAGGAGAGAAGATCAAGCCCTTGGATAGATACCAGATTCCGGCCCATCCCATACAAGAGGGGCGACCGTTCAATAAACCCGATCAAAGAATTTTGCTGGAATTAGCAAACCGAAGAAACAATGCGCAAGAAATTTTTGTTTCAATTGCGCCTGGGTTTCCCTATGCTTCCTCCGTCCGAACATGGCCCCATCATTTTGACATTGGGGTTTATATTCCGATACGAAGAGATGAAACTCATCAAGACCTAAACTCCATAGGTTTGGGGATGGCAGTCCCTGACGGTTCAGTTAATGACATGTACTTCTATGTAAACCATTGGTCCCAAAAGGCCATTAGTTATCCGGACAATATGCCGAAGCTGACTAGTGGTGGGTACTGGTATCAAGAGAACTGGACTGGCGCAGTCTTACCTTTAAAGGTAGTGACCGCTTCTGCCCAATCGCATGATCAGCAGGAAATAGTACAAACCTTTTTTGATTCAGCCATTAAGGCCTCATTGGACTTAATTGGAGTGGGTTGATCCGCTATTGCATGGACAGAAACTCCAACAATGTTGCCTAAAGCTACGTAAACCACTAATATGAAAAAGAAAGCAATTTGGAACGGTCAAGTTTTGGCCGAAAGCGACGACATCGTCAACATTGAGGGCAATGCCTACTTTCCTGTAGAGAGCCTCAACAAGGATTTTTTCCAGGATAGTGGTACTCACACCGTTTGTCCTTGGAAGGGTACTGCTTCTTATTACAGCTTATCCGTAGATGGAAAAGAAAACGCCGATGCAGCCTGGTATTACCCAGCACCAAGGGATGCTGCAAAAGTGATCAAAGATCGAGTAGCTTTCTGGAAAGGCGTAGAAGTAGTAGATGCCTAATGTCTTAGTTTTTGTTCTGAATCCTATTTTTTTCTCAAGAGTATGTTTAAGATTCCATCAATCGACTTCTGGCGGCAAATTTTCTCCTATGCTTCGTTGAAAAGCCTCACCGTGCCTTTCAGGCATGTTTACGTTTTTCGTCTTGCTCAGAACAAAATTTGCTCACCCTCGAACAATCATGA
>ENA-UENX01000603-UENX01000603.1-marine-metagenome-genome-assembly--contig:-NODE-603-length-11476-cov-148.878791_pt1 | contig 11476 bp, 7 predicted proteins | sample MGYA00237875_ERZ529327 | MGnify/ENA primary metagenome ERZ529327 (study PRJEB26372, sample SAMN05368347) | marine metagenome | biome: cultured habitat; feature: ocean water; material: water; isolation...
TACTGGTCACTTATTTCTGCCATCCTGCACTAGTAAAACTATGTGTACATTGGGGATACAATTATTTTCATTAACTCTTTCGACTTTAAACATCTGCCCTGGTAGATTTTATAGAGAATTTATAAATCGGAATCTATGTTTAGATAAATGGCTGAAGCCCTTACATTGAGTGAGATAGTTTTCCACTTACAAGAGATTTTTAAAACTTCAGGCCAATCTCCTATTAAATGTCTTCTGGTATGCTTGCCTCCAACTTTAAACAGTTTCTACCATCTATTTGCAATCTATATTCTACATTATCCATGAGTCTATTCATAATTAACCATCCATAACCACTTTCTTGTTTAGCATCTGGTGTGGGTGGGTTATAATCCTCTGTATGGTAACCTTGACCATAGTCCCAAATTTCTAAAGCAATATCATTGTTTTTTATTTCTAAGCGTATTAGTACAGGTAAGTGTGGCTTGTCTTTATGAGCATGACGAATCACATTGGAATAAGCCTCCGCCAATACTAAACGCAAACGGTTAGATTGACGAGGCCAATCAATATGTTTTCCTAGCTCTATTTCTAAACTACTTAATAACCAATTTTCAACAATAGTCAAAAAATTTATATCACTTGGCACCTGAAGCTCAGTTTTCATAAATTCACAGAACCTCCAGAGATAGTATAGTTTGGTCATCTTCCTGAACCTGATTATCAGTTCGGATATAAGCCAATAAACTATTCAGGTCTAGTTGGCTTTTATGTTCCTTGAGAAGTTTCCATAAACCTTCTTGTTGCAACATTACACGACTTACTTCCCCACTATCAGTAGCCTTTTGAACTACCGTAGCTTCAGTGATGCCATCACTAGTCAAAAGGAATACATCTCCTGAATCTAACTCTATAGTACCTGCTTTGCCTCTCCATATTGGCAATATTCCTAAAGGAATACCACGATCTTTAAGGAAATTTGGTACTTGCTCAGAACCTTTGTTTCCAGTATTTACCAATGGGTTTTTAGACCATACCAAGGGATATATATGGCCAGCATTAGCATAGGCTAATGAGCCATTTTCTGGTGTATAACGAGCCAAAACCATTGTAATGAAGCAATTACTGCTAATCAGATCGTCTGAAAGACTACTGTTAAGATTGTGCATAACTTCGTAGGGTTCTGGGGAATTTTCTTGAGAAAGTTCTCGTCGCATCAAAGAAATAGCACTAGCCATGAATAACGCAGCAGGTACTCCCTTACCCGAAACATCTCCCAATGCTAACCATATTTCCCCTTGAGGGTGAGTATAAACTTCAAAAAAATCACCTCCTACTTCTCTAGCTGGATAGCAACAAGCCTGTATCCTGAACTTATCAAAATCTGGCCAACTTTGACGCAATAAGTTGCTTTGTATTTGACGAGCTACTTCTAGCTCATTACGCATTTGTTCAGCCAATTCCCTAGTACGCTGATATAGTTTAGCTTGGGACAATGCTAAAGCTCCTTGCTCTAACACACTTTCTATAAACTTTATATCTTCATCAGACCAGAAATTACTACTGTTTTGTTGATTAAGGGCTAAAACTGCCAGTAAATCTTGCTGGTAAATCAGAGGGACTATTAATTTGCAACTATTTTTATTTGAACCTTCTTCAAAGTAGGTTTGACGACTTTTTACTACTTGCAATAACAATTCTTCAGTGATGGGAAAGTTTTTCTCGGTATTTTCAGAGCTTTGATAAGAAACAGGCTTAGATATTAAGCGATCGCCTGCTACTGGCCATAAGATTCCTTCTGTTGCTGTAAAAGTTTGTCCTACTGTTTTAACTATTGTCGATAACATATCAGAGTAATCCAATGATTCTCTAATCACACTCATTACCTCATTCAAAATAGATTCTCGTCGCAGAGCCAGAGTCAAAGTCTTAGTTCTTTGCTTCAGCACTTTGTAGGTTTCTGAAGCTTGTTGAACTACTAATTTTAGTTCTTCTGGAGTCCATGGTTTTGTGATATACTTAAATACTTTGCCTGAGTTAATTGCTTCTACTAAATCTTCTACATCTGTATAGCCTGTAAGTAGAATTCTCACTGTATCTGGAAATATTTCAAAGGTTCTCCCTAAAAACTCTGTACCATTCATTTCTGGCATTCTTTGGTCAGAGATAATAAGTGCCATTTCTCCTTCCGCTTTTAAAACATCCATTGCAGTGAAGGCACTATCTGCCTTATATACTTTAAAATCTCGCCTAAACGTCCTGTACAACAAATCTAAATTATCTGGTTCGTCATCAACAACCAGCAATTTCAGTTTCCTATCTCCCAAACTCATGCTATATCTTGGCTCCTAGACAAATTTTTAGATATTGCACTCTCATTTTTGCCATTAGAGTATTTCATAGTCAAATATTTCAGCTTAGTCATATCTACATAATAATAATGTAGAAGTAAACTTTCATAAATTTTGCCTTTACTTTTTCTCGTCATTACCAACTAAATTTAAGGCTTCTTTGAGAACCCGAGCTATTATGGAGGTTAATTTTTAATAAATCCCTATCTATAGAGCCCTTATCTGTCTTGAATTGATACCAAGCTATAGCTAAAGAATGAGATTACTGCCACCTAATTAGGGTAACTATATTTTCAATTTCTAGGGTTTTGATTAGATTTGTAGTTAGTTTATATCTCTTGGGAATATAATATTATAAATCCTGCTAAAGAGATAGCTTGTTATTAGCAATCATGCCAGACACATAAATAATAGCTTTCTATTGCTATCCAACTATAGTTACGAGCCCAAAAGTAGTAAATTTGTACAGTTAATCTTTTCTTATATTAGCCATCCTCATTATGGTGTCTAAGTGTAAGTGAGTTATCTTTTAAATCCAAGTACCATCAATACAGATAATTATTGACGCTTGTAGATTATAACAAAGAATTATAGCCAACAGCTTACTTGCCCTATATGTACCATTTAGCTTAACTTTTCTGCCAATCTTAGTTTCGCAGAACGAGCCCGTGGATTTATTGCCACTTCATTATCTTGAGGTTGTATGGGTTTTTTTGTCAATACCTTTAAAATAGAAGCATTTCTCAGGCTATGTTTGACCAAACGATCCTCTAAACTATGAAAACTAATAATTCCTATTCTACCCCCAATTTTTAGCCAGTGAGGAGCATTCTTGAGGAAAGTTTCTAGACGAGAAAGTTCCTGATTTACTTCTATTCTGAGAGCTTGAAAAACACGAGTAGCTGGGTGTATTCTACCATAACGGTATTTGTAAGGTACACAGTTGGCAACCACTTCGGCCAACTCAGTTGTTGTTTCCAGAGGACGACTTTCTATTATTTTCCTGGCAATGCGCCGGGACAGACGTTCTTCTCCATAGGTATAAAAAATATTTGCCAACTTGACTTCTTCCCAATGATTAATTATTTTGGCTGCTGTGATAGTTTGTTGCTGATTCATGCGCATATCTAATTTACCTTGATGCCGGAAACTAAAACCTCGTTCTGGAGTATCCAACTGTACAGAATTTATACCTAAGTCTGCTAATATGCCATCAAATTTGAGATTTTGGGGATCATAATCAGCAAAATTACTGTGGCAGAATTGAATGTTAGAGTTGTAAGAGGCCAGTAAAGTTTGAGAAGAGTCGAGCGCTTGTTTATCTTGGTCAATAGCTACTACTTTCACCTCTGGGGCAGCAGCTAGAATTAACTTAGTATGGCCACCAAATCCCAATGTAGCATCTAAGTAGAGACCTCTAGGACGGATTACTAAACCAGAAATCAACTCACTACTTAGAACTGGTATATGGTTCATAATGTCATTACTCAAAGGGCAAAAGTCAAAATTGAAGTATTTACCAAAAGATTGGGTTTAAAGCCTCCCCTGCCTATCGGGCAACTTTTTAGTTGTTTTTTTAATATATATATGTTACTAATTTATTAGTTAGTTAGTCCCAGACGGGCAGTCATAGAAAAAAACGGACACTGAAGCAAGGTGCTACATTTAACTTGTTGAAAACTATGAACCTTATCTGTATAACATCACCGATTAAAGTGAGGATAATTGCAGATATTGTCTTGCTATTTGGCGACAAAACATATAAGGCTTGATAGTTTGGATCATATTACCTGAGCGCTCCCTGCACTGTAACAACAACGGAGTCTGTTTTTTTATGTCGCTTAACTTACAATCAGCCATCTATTTTGATAGATTTTAGTTCTTCCTTCCTTGGGCTGGAGTGTTCCCTTGTTAAAAAAGTTATTAACTGTACAATTTGACACTTAACTTTTTAGCTTTTGTCAAGGAATTGACCAAATTTTCAAGGATACCTTTTTAAAATTATATAATTATAATTACATATCAGTAATTTTCAAAAAATTCAAAAATATTTATTAAGGTTTTTAGTTAACTATTGCTCCTCACAAAACATAATAGCATTTAGCCTCAAAAAACTCAGGCCAAATAATTGGAAAGAAACATTAAATATTACTCATTAGGAGAATAGTCAAGATGAGCCAAATTCAAACTAGAACCGAGCCCATGGTCATTAACATGGGGCCTCATCATCCCTCAATGCATGGGGTATTAAGGTTGATTGTTACTTTAGATGGAGAAGATGTAATTGACTGTGAACCTGTAATTGGTTACTTACACAGGGGCATGGAAAAGATTGCGGAAAACCGCACTAATACAATGTTTGTTCCTTACGTTAGTCGTTGGGATTATGCTGCGGGAATGTTTAATGAGGCCGTAACAGTAAATGCTCCGGAACAACTGGCCGACATAGCAGTTCCTAAAAGGGCTAGTTATATCCGGGTAATTATGCTGGAACTAAACCGGATTGCTAATCACTTGTTATGGCTTGGCCCATTCCTGGCGGATGTCGGGGCCCAAACTCCTTTCTTCTACATCTTCCGAGAAAGGGAAATGATTTATGACTTGTGGGAAGCTGCTACAGGTTATCGAATGGTAAACAATAATTATTTCCGTATTGGTGGGGTAGCTGCTGATTTGCCTTATGGTTGGGTGGATAAGTGCGAAGATTTTTGTGATTATTTTTTACCCAAGGTTGATGAGTATGAACGTCTGATTACTAATAACCCAATTTTCCGTCGCCGAATTATGGGATTAGGTGTAATTAGTCGGGAAGAGGCGATTAACTGGGGACTTTCTGGACCTATGTTGCGAGCTTCTGGGGTAAAGTGGGATTTACGGAAGGTTGACCATTATGAGTGTTATGACGATTTTGACTGGGAAGTTCACTGGGAAAAAGATGGAGATTGTTTGGCGCGATATCTCGTGCGGATTCGAGAAATGCGAGAGTCGGTTAATATTATTCGTCAAGCTATTAAAGGACTTCCTGGTGGGCCTTATGAAAATCTGGAAGCTAAACGGATGGCTGAGGGGCCTAAGTCCGAGTGGAATGATTTTGATTACCAATTTTTAGGTAAAAAAATTCCTCCGACTTTTAAGATTCCTAAAGGTGAGCATTATGTTCGCATTGAAAGTGGTAAGGGAGAGATTGGAATTTATATTATTGGTGATAATAATATTTTTCCTTGGCGTTTTAAGATTCGGGCGGCAGATTTCGTAAATTTGCAGATTTTTCCTCATATTTTGCAGGGTGCGAAAGTGGCGGATCTTGTGGCTATTTTAGGTAGTATTGACATTATTATGGGGTCTGTGGATCGATAGTAAGATCAATTGTTAAAAGGTAAAATTTAAAAGTCACAAAAGTAAGCATTCAGCATTCAGTATGCTTCCTAAATAGTAACTTTACTAGCTTATGAGTTATTAACATCAAAGGAAGCAGAAATTAGTCTCTGTGGAGAATTAATGAAATTAGTCATCGGCTAATCTTAGTAGTTGCTTGAATATGTTTAAAAACTGACTGAAAGCTGAATGCTTGCAAAAAAATTGTGCTTAAAGCCTCCCCCATAAGGAAAGAATTTTTTAGTTGTTTTTTTAATAAATATGTTTTAATTATGTAAAAAATTAATTAGTCACGGGCGGGTAGTCTGAGGTAGAAAACAGACTTACTGGACAAGAGTAAAACTAGAGTCAAGTTTTGCCCTACCGAGATGAAAAGCATTAGCCTGTGGAGCGTGTAGCTTTATATAACTAAAACATCAACCAGAGTTTTGGCTCCCAAAAACTCTCCTCTGTGCTTAATGCCTAGGGAGGATATCAATAAAAAAATGTTATCAAAAACCAAAAGTCAGAAAGATTTATTAACCTTTTGCTTTTGGCTTTTTTTGTTGGAGAGATAAGGGCGATCGCTTGCTTGCTTAAGTCAGAAGTCAGAAGTAAATTAGCAGTACGGACTATATTTAAGAATAGGGAAAATGTTTGAGCCAGTAATAGTAACTACTAGACCAATATCATTAACCATTTCTCAAAAACTTTTGTACATTTCCCCATAGTAAAGGACCTACCCCTAAGCCCGGCCATGGAGAATTAGAGAAGTTTAATGAAAAGTCTGTATAGTAGAGACATTGCACGGAAGGTCTGTACAACATAAGAATAATTAACGGTCTACTGGCTAATAGTTATCAAAAAAAGTTATTTAGCCTATATTGATATTTTGATTAATTAATATCAACTAAGTATCATATTAATCCATGACAATTGATATTTAATAAGATTGTATCATAATATAATAAATATTTATTTATTAATAATTATCAAAATCATTGGGTCTAAAATACCGCCTTTTAAGGCTCAAGATTTTTGGGAAGTTTGCTCACTCATCCCCGTTACAAAAATAACTTATAACTTCGCTAAAAGCTATGGCATAGCTACGATAAAAAAAACTTTATAAAGATTACTACATTATTCAAAAAAAAGTTAGGTAAGGTTAGCTATAGTATGACTTATATTACTCAAAAAAATAAAGTTTAGCTAATAGTTATTAAAACTCTAAAATATAATATTTTTAAATACAAAAATCTCAGAAATTCCTAGAGAAAAATTAAATTACTAGAGAAAAAATTAGCTGTATTTTCGATATGAAGCTTTAAAACTTACTTTTTGTAAACATACAAATATTGTGTGTGCACAAAAAGTTTTTTTATAAGTAAAAATATTACTGCATTTTCATTAAATATGTGGCGGTATAAAATTGAGAAAAGTCACTAAAATAAATCGTAAACTATCAGAATTTTGATAATTAATTTACATTCTGTACAGTAGAAAAAGCTTTAATTTTAACTGTAAATTCTGATGCAATAATAATGTTAAACTACCAAATCTTATTGCCTATAATATTAACAATAATTACCCAATTTTTTTGATTAATTTTTAAATTGCTTGTAAGTTTATTTAAAATATTTTTCTAATTGAAACTCATGCTGATGAAAATGACTTTTATGCCATTGAAGAATATGGGAAAAAGGCAAAGCTGGGAGAATTTACTGATGTTTATTCTTTAGCAGTAAATCTTGATTATTTAATAACTGCTGAAATTCCTATTCCATAACCTGAATAGGGAGCGAGAATGGCTTTTAACTCGCCACAAAATTTAATCGGAAAATTAGTGATTGTTTTTAAGAAGCTATTCTTAAAGGTATGGCATTTGATCCTGAAGAACGTCTGCAGTAAGTGGCATAATAATGATCTTATTTTACAGAAGTTAAAAGTCAAAAACAAGTACTTAATTCTGAGGAGATTCCAGAATGTAATACTAATTTAGAAATTCAAAAGTTAAAAGTAGGATTTTATTGAATGAAAATTTTGCAAATACAATAATTTCCAATACAATAATTTCCAAAGATTATTTTACTTCTAAACATTTGGTAAAATTTTTTAATAAAACAGAAATTGATTATAAGCAACTAGAAAAAATTTTGCCTGCGCAAAAATCTCAAGCAGTAGATCCAAAAATAAGATAAATAATGTTGAATTTTTGACGTCTAATAACCAGAGAATAGGAAGTAAAAGAAGAAATATAAAAATTTTCCTACACAGACTTAAGTATTATCAATAAACTTGAGATTAAATATAGGAATGATAGATTTTGTTCAGCATTCAAAAAAAATGCAGAGGATTTGTGGTAAATTTAATGTTGATTATAATATTTATATGAGGTTTATTGAACAGGTGGAATAGGGGGTAAATAAAAGCTTATTATCTTGATTTAATTTTACTATTAATGTGCCAGTCCGAAATTTGGTCTGTGGAGTAGGGCAAGGAATAGTAGATTTTAGTATTGCTTTTTTTTATCTCGCATAGAAAATTTTAAAATTTATCAAGTTACAAATATTTCTCTTAATATTATTGGGATAATAGAAATAGACTCTTCTTCTGTAAGAATTTTTTTTTGCTGAAAGAAAATGGAGAGAGTCAGAGAGAGAAACTATTGCTAAAATAGTTAAAGGTAGCAGTAAACTATATATAGGAATTAGTAAATTAGATGAGTTTACCCTGATTTTGCCTGTGTTAATTATACTAAATTTAGTTATTAAAGAGAACTTACCCTATCTCTAAATTTTATTTAGGGTAAAGACTTCAAATTTTTTAAATATCCTCTTACCAGTAGAGATTTAGTATTACTTAAAAATTTAAATTTTACCATTGGTATGAAGCTGCTTTAATTACTCAAATAATTTTATCAAAGTTATGGAGATTTTGTAGGATAAAAATGAGTAGAACACTAGTATTTATTTATGGTATAGTTTGTTATTTAATATCATTGATGACTTTTCTGTATACCATTGGTTTTGTGGGCAATTTAATAGTACCAAAAACACTAGATTTAAACTTAGATGGTTCTCTGATTAAGGGGTTATTAATTGATATTTTATTAATCTTTTTGTTTGGTGTTCAACATAGTATTATGGCACGTCAAAGTTTCAAAAAATGGTGGACTAAAATAATTCCAGAAGTTATAGAACGTAGCACTTATGTTTTGATGGCAAGCCTAGTATTATTACTGTTATGTTGGCAATGGTCTTCTTTTGGTGGAATTATCTGGAATATACAAAACCCAATAATTTTTAACGTTATTTATGGCATTTTTGCCGTGGGATGGTTAATTGTTTTTCTTAGCACTTTTATGATTAACCATTTTGATTTATTCGGCTTGCGACAAGTATATTTATATTGGCGTGGTCAGGAATATGAAGATTTAGAATTCAGAAATCCAGGGTTTTATAAATATATTCGCCATCCAATTATGTTAGGTTTTCTTATTGCTTTTTGGGCAACTCCATTAATGACAAGTTCTCATCTAGTTTTTGCTATAGGTATCACAATTTATGTATTAATAGGTATTAAATTAGAAGAGGTAGATATGATTTCTATTTATGGAAATTTATATCAGGAATATCGCCAGCAAGTTTCTATGTTAATTCCTGTGCCCAAAATAAAATTTATCAAGCATAAATAGATAAAAAAATTAGGGTTATTCCTGATTTTTTCTCGGGACTAGATATAGATATGTAGATATGAATATATTCTATATAGATAGCAAAAAACATTGAGTGAATAAAATTATAAATTTCAGATACAGTTAGATAATAAAACTAACTATTCCTATTTATAGGAAAGAAAAAAAAATTAATTTTTATTCTTTCTTAATTTTTCCTTAAATTTATGAATCAACCACAACTAACTATCAGCAATAATAATGAAAATTTATGTACAATTATCTATAAAAGCATATCTGAATCTCAAAATAAACGGATTACTTTTGCTGAATATATGGATTTAGTTTTATACCATCCCCAATATGGTTATTATGCAACTCATCCTGTAAATATTGGCAAACAAGGAGACTTTTTAACCTCTCCTCATTGGGGTAGTGACTTTGGAGAATTATTAGCAGAACAATTTCTACAAATGTGGCATATTTTGCAAAGGCCTAATAATTTTACTATAGTAGAAATGGGTGCTGGTCAGGGAATTTTAGCAGAGCAAATTTTAGGTTATCTTAAACAAAAACATTTAGATTTTTTCCAAACAGTTGAATATCTAATTGTTGAAAAATCAGAAGTTTTAAAAGTACAACAAAAACAAATTTTACAGTCATATCAAGTGAGATGGAGTGACTGGGATAAAATTTCCCATAGTTCAATTACAGGTTGTTTCTTTTCTAATGAGTTGGTAGATGCTTTTCCAGTGCATAAGTTTAGAATAGAAGAACGGGAAATTAAAGAAATTTATGTGTCTTCTAACTCTCAAGGAAAGTTTGTAGAAATAACTGATAAAATTTCAACTCCTGAAATTGCTGAATATTTTAATTTAGTGGATATAGATTTACTCTCATTTGTTGATGTTGAGGGTTATCAAAGTGAAGTAAATTTACAGGCTTTAGATTGGATAAAAATTGTTAGTAATAAGTTGCTAAAGGGTTATTTATTAACTATTGATTATGGTTATCAAGCAGTACGCTATTATAATCCTGTTAGAAAAGAGGGAACTCTACAATGTTATTATCAACATCATCGAAATAATGACCCTTATTGGAATGTTGGGCGACAAGATATTACTGCTCATGTTGATTTTACTGCTTTGGAAAAACAGGGAAATTTATTAGACTTAGAAACTCTAGGTTTTACTAAACAAGGTTTATTTTTAATGGCTTTAGGTTTAGGAGATAGATTAAATGAATTATCAAATAATCAAGGTTTTTCTGTTGAAGAAGTTTTCCGACGTAGGGAAGCATTACATTCATTAATAGACCCAATTGGGTTAGGAAATTTTGGGGTTTTGGTGCAGAGCAAAAGTTTGAGTGAGGAAGAAAAAAAGCAAACTTTGAAAGGTTTAAGCATGCCTCCTATGGGTTAATAATTTTAGAATTCATAAGTTGTTTTTGCAATGGGGGTTTTAAGCAGAAAAAGAGGGGGAAAATCCAGGGCAAACGCATCTAATTTTTTTGACAAATGACTAAGACTAACTTTCGAGAATGGGCTTTGTGAGACATCTTAGCTCACGTTTCAAAAACGCTATTTTCGAGTTAGCGATTAAACTCGGTTTCGCGCTCCGCTATCGCGCTAGACCTTTAACGATAACTGATATGGAAGTATTTTATTGTTGTTCTAGTGCAGGATGGCAGAAATAAGTGACCACGTAGAAGCAATGCCTTCTTCCTGAGATAGAGTACTCAGAGGTGCGATCGCATCGGAGAGGCCAGCCCCAAAAAGTGACCACTAAAAAAAGTGATTTATGAAGTCAACTAGAATTTGTGCAAGCCCAATCAATCAGCCTAGTCAACCCCATGAATGAATGCCTATCCCCAAAGCTCAATCCATAATCCTGTCGCCTAGACAGAAAAACCTGCTGCAAGTTCTAGCCAGTCAGACCACCAATTCCTATCCCCTGGTCAGAAGAGTAAAACTCATCCTAGCTGCGGCCTCTGGAACCAAAATTAGAACGATAAGTGAACAACTACAAACTACATAGAAGGCAAGTGAGGCAGTAGCGAAAAAGGTGCTTGGAGGCTTCTGAACAACTTTTAAAAGGAAGGGACTCTACAACCTCATGGT
>ENA-UENX01000604-UENX01000604.1-marine-metagenome-genome-assembly--contig:-NODE-604-length-11459-cov-3.459128_pt1 | contig 11459 bp, 7 predicted proteins | sample MGYA00237875_ERZ529327 | MGnify/ENA primary metagenome ERZ529327 (study PRJEB26372, sample SAMN05368347) | marine metagenome | biome: cultured habitat; feature: ocean water; material: water; isolation...
CAGCAAAGTCATCTCTATCCCATTGACTGTACAATTTGGGTCGGTAGTTATAACTGAAATTACAATTAATGATTTCCAGGCTATCCACCTCTTCTGCCAGCAGGGCGACCTTGTATCCTTTTATATTAAGGTTTTTAATTGTAATTTTGTTACTGCCTTTAATTGACAAGCCAAGACCTGTGAAAGTATCTGGACGGGTAGGATCCATCCCACTATCCAAAGTTGCCCCGTTAAAATCTAATACCACGTTTTCGCCTTTAACAGACAAGACCGGCATATCCAAACCATCCGCCGCAGAAAATTGATAGATAGCCTTCGCTATCTTCGCCGAATCCGTTAGTGTCATTCCGCTTTTGAGTTTCAGGAGCGTGTCGCGGTTACAACTGCTCAGCAATATAAGAACCAAATAGAGAGAAAATCGTAGCGATAGTTTCATTCAAGAAGGATAAAGAATTATCAAAAATTACAGCAGTTATTGGATCAGGTTCCCATACTGTAAGTGCATTGAGCTATGAGTAGAAGTTCCAGCAGGATACCGATCAAGTTGGAAGATGTCGAGCTAATATTAGGTAAAGAGCTCTTTAATACCCATTTCAGCAAACTCGTTGACAATGTGTACTGCAATACCTGTCGCCCTCCCGGAACCAACCCGATTCAGATCCGGCAAATATGGCTGGACTCCCAAGGTAACATTTCCATTGAGGGTCGTTGCCATGAATGCAAAAATAAGCTCCGTCAAGTAATTGAGACGCGAAATGACCCTGACAGTTACGGTCAAGCCATGGTCATTTGGGAAATTCGTGAAGATTTATTGCGGTTTGATTGATCTTTTCTGCCCTTACTTACCAAGAATCTGCTGAATTCTGATATTTATTCACCATTAGTGAGAATTGTTGTTTGGTAAATCCACAGCGGCAAGTATCTGGATATAGGGTCATCATATTTCCTACATCCGGTACATAGTATTGCCCAACAGCATCTCGCCCGGTGAACACAAACCGACAAGGAATACTCTCATGTAGATATTTGGGTTTCAAGGTATCTCCTGGAACAAAAGGATCGGCCGGGGTATCGCAGATCAAATCACCTGCCGTTTCACAGTTACTGCCATCCACCAATTCCGGAACACTGGTTTCTGTTCCATAGGTATCGAGTAAGCCGAAGTAATGCCCCATTTCATGGCTAAGTGATTTAGGTAGCTCAATCACGCAAGGCAATTTGAGCATCAAGGCATCACGTTGGGGAAACTCAAGCCCACCAATATCCGTATATCCGCAATCAAATGGTGTCCAAGGAATGTTCAACACAATGAAGACATTAATCCTATTATTCTGCTGATACTTTACCTTCATCTGTTGCCATTCGTTGGTATTCGCAGGAATAGCATATTGAAAATTCTCGATAACATTGAATTCACAGAGTTCAAAGCTGGCGCAGATGGGCGCGAAGTGCACATTCATTGTATCAATGGCATCCTGCACCTGATCTTCCCGGATGTATATCTCTCCCAGGCTATCCTTCGGCACATGTACAACAACTGAAAAGGTTTTTTCAATACAGGGTAAGGGTTCATCTTCAATATGCAAACCTTGTGCCTGAATTATCGAGGATAGGAAAATTCCCCCTAATAAGAGTAGAGTTTTAGTCTTCATAGCTATTAGAATTACCGTGATAGAGAAAAAGTTACCATTTTTTAGGAATGAAAGCGCAGGGTCCTGTCAACTTATACGAATTACGACAGATATATGTCAAAAATCGTTATAAAGTAAATATAGACCTGTTTGCAAACTTAGGTAAATTCAGTTTTCTTTGCAAAAACGAACAGCGCTCTACCCCGCATTCCTTGCTAATAATGTGCTGATTAGGCATATGTTATTTAGTAATAGATCACAGACTGTTAAGTGCATTCTAGTTCTCCAATAGTTATGCTTACTATGGGAGCATTTTATTCACATGCTCGATAACTGTGATTTTGTATCGTGCCTGAATTGGAAAGAAGCTATGATCAAAAATACAGAACATAATCCCTGAGTTATGAAATTAAGACTATTGCTACGCCTAGTAGGTGCCCTGTGCCTAGGGGTTTTCCCTAGACTCATTCTCGCTCAGACGGCCTCTATCACGACTGGATGTCCTCCACTCACCGTCAACTTCATTCCTCCCAATAACGTTGATACTTATTTCTGGGAATTCGGTAATAACGTTACTTCTACTTTGGCTTTACCTGCGACTACCTACACAGAAGCCGGTACTTACACCGTCAACTTTCGGACTGGAGCTGATCAGGAAATAGTGGGTTCTATTACCATCCAAGTTTTACCCGCACCAGAACTAAGTATTGCCATTGATACAGCCTTTGGCTGTGCGCCACTTACCGTCAACTTTACGAATAATTCTTCAATTGATGATTTGATTGAGGTGAATCAATACAGTTGGGGTTTTGGAGATGGCGGCAGTGATAATAGCGCCACCGAAGTCAGCCACATTTACGAAGCAGCCGGCGTTTTTACCCCGTCTCTTTCCATCACAACAAATCAACAAGGCTGTGATGTCACCAAGAACTTCCCCGATCTTATTCAAGTCAATCGTGTAGAAAATGTGCGTTTCACAACCACCCCTCCGCTACCCACTGCTTGTGATCCGCCTTTGAACGTATCCTTCACTAACACCACACCAGATCAAAATCTACAGTTCAGCTGGGATCTCGGCAACGGTCAGACCTCTTCCGACATTAATCCACCTAGTCAGACCTACACAGAATACAGCCGCTATACCGTTACACTTACCGCTACGGATGAATTGGGTTGTCAAGCTTCCTTTGCTTCGCAAGTCAACGTCGGAAAGCCCTTTGCCAACTTTAGCATACGTGATACCTTTTGCCTGGAGGATACCGTCCGAGTTACCAATCTATCGGGACCTGGTGATTATCGCTGGGACTTTGGCAATGCTGCCAGTCCGGTAATCTCCACTGAGGATAGTCCATTCGTCACTTTCAAGGAGAAGGGCTTCTTTCCCGTCACCTTGACCGTTACAGATCCCGTTCGAGGCTGTGAATCGGACACTACCATCACTGTCTTTGTAGACAAACCGGATGCCTCCTTTACATCTGACCCTTCATACACCTGCAATGACTCTCTCTTAGTCAATTTCAGCCCTGAACACCGAGATGCGGAAACTTACATCTGGGTATTTGCAGATGGAGCAGTTTCAACGGAGCAATCTCCTAGCTATGAATTCGTGATCCCCGATTCAAACCTCTACGGGGAGAACGGGCGAAAAGTGCTGTACACTACTTTATTTGTTCAGAATGTATCTGGTTGTCGGGACACTTTTTTTGCACCGGATACCATATTTATGCCGAACGCCCTGTTCATGCCAGATCGTATTGATGGTTGCGCTCCTTTGACGGTTACTTTCGCAGATTCCAGTAGTTCTATGGAACAAATTGTGCGATGGCAATATGACTATGGTGATGGCTCCTCCGCTACACTCGACTCCGATGAACCGCATACGCATACCTATACTGACCCCGGCACTTATGATGTCGTCCTTAATATCGCTAATGAGGCGGGCTGTCTTGATACTTCCTATGCCCTAAGAATAGAAGTCGGTGAGCAAATAAATCCAGATTTTAGCGTAGATAAAACAGAAATATGTCCGGGTGGGACCGTGCAATTCACCAACCTTACTCCACCTGACAGTATAGATGCCTGGCACTTTGAGACAGATATGGGTCGGAGTTTCCATTGCTTTCAAGAACCGGAACTTTCCTGGACTTTTGAGGCCGAGACAGGCCCCATGGACGTCACCCTCACCGTAGAATACAATGGATGCCAAAGTAGTGCGACTAAGGAGGATTACATTTTTGTAAAAGGCCCTATTGCCCACATTGATTATGAAATGGATTGCAGCGATCCCTATTCCTACTCCTTCGACTATGCCGATAATGAAGCTCGCAAAGTCACCTGGGATTTTGGGGACGGGGCCAGTAGCAATGAGAATAGAATTACCTATGTGTATGCTGATACGGGAGACTATGAACTCATCCTCTTAGCAGAAGACCCTGCTTCCGGCTGCCCGGCTTCTGCTGATACGGTGACGATTCACGTTCGAGATATTTCCTCCGATTTCACACTATCTGAAGAGGCCATCTGCAAGGGCTCCATGCTTAACCTAAATGCTCAAAATTCCCTCAATGTTGATGTGACTTGTTGGAAGGGTTATACTTGGCTTTTTGACATTTCTGGGCGGCCGATTCAGACGCATATGAACACCCTACCTTTTACCTTTAACCAAGCCGGAGTTGAGACTATTCGACTAGTTACAGAAGATATCAATGGATGCACGGACACTAGTACTCAACAGCTAAAAATATTCGATATTGAAGCGAAATTTGCGGTTGACGATCACTTTATCTGCTTCCCCGCAGAAGTGAATTTTACAGATCAAACGCCAGCGGACACCGTCATCACAGATTACCAATGGAGTTTTGGCGATGGTCGTTTCAGTGATGCGGCAAGTCCCATGCATATCTACGAAGGGGGCTTTGCTGAGGGAGACACCATAAGAATCGAGTTGACCGTGACAGACGCCTTGGGCTGCACTTCAGAAGCCAAGGATTCGGTGGTTGTTTACCAACCCAGAAGTTTCATTATCTCCGATCCCCCGTTTGCCAATGCCTGCATTGGGGAGGAGGTAAAATTCTTTGGCGTTGACTATACGGACGGAGGCTCAGGTCTGGAATTCAGTTGGGACTTCGGAGATGGGTCGATGGGCTCGGGAATCAATGACGCCCATAGGTACCTCTCAGAGGGTGATTACATTGTACGGATGACCTATGCGGAAATTGGGAGCGGCTGTGGCGGTGTGGACTCGGTCCTGGCCAGTATACAAGCGCCCCCCGAAGCGCAATTCACCAGCAATGTAGACAATGAACCCTTTGTATGTTTCCCTAGCCAGGTACAGTTTACCAATACTAGCACAGCTTCCTCTATCTTGTTTCACCAATGGGATTTTGGGAATGGTCAACAATCCACCGACAGAAGCCCCTTGGCTTCCTTCGAAAAGGGGGACTTCAACATTAGATTAATCAGTTCAACCACCTTTGGTTGTGCCGATACCGTCTATAGTAGCATTACCCTGATCGGCCCCGAGGGAGATTTCACCTTTGAACCAGAAGGAATTTGTGAGGGGGGCACGGCTACATTCACCCTACTAGATACAGTGGATGTAAATAGTTTTAGCTGGGATTTTGGAGATGGAAGTCCCTTAGTAGATGGAGCAAGTCCAGTCAGTCATACTTACCAAAATATACCGGTTCTTGGCCCTAGGCCAGTCACGCTGATCCTTCGAAGCGCAGAGAATGATTGTGTTACAGCCGTAACAAAACCCATTACGATCTTTGAGACACGAGCTGATTTCTTAATCAATGGAGACATTGACAGCGTTTTCTGTGCTACTACCTTAAATCTAAATGACAACTCGACACAAGCCAATCAGTACAGCTGGGATTTTGGCAATGGGATGACTTCCACAGAGCAAAACCCAAGCATCGTACTTTCTCCTGGAGAATATGAGGTTCAGTTGGCAGTCGCCAATTCAGACATTGGTTGTACAGATACCCTGTCCAGGCAAGTTTTCATTATCGAATTAGAGGATATCTTGGTACAACAGGATACGATTTGCCAGGGGGATACTACTCAATTAAGCTTGGTAAACGCCCAAGCGGATTACACCTATAACTGGATCGGCCCCGATATCCTTGATGCGCCCGATCTGGCCATGCCTTTGGTCAACCCAGGTATGACCACCTCTTATACGGTACAGGTCAGTGATTCACTAGGATGTACAGCTGAGGTCGACGGCTTCATTTATGTGATTGAGCCATTGATATGGAGTGGACAGGATACGAGTATTTGTGTGGGTGAACCTCTGAGCTTTCCAAATCCCCCTAACCCTGATGGTTTATACGATTTCAGTTGGTCTCCTTCGCTCCCCTATACTGTCAATGAAGGAGACAGCTTGCTCATCTTGGCAATTGGAGATGTTCGAGGGTGTTTCCTGGATGAATATGAATACGATATTCGCTCTTTGACAGGATTGGTAAAGGTTCCAAATGTATTCACACCGAACGGAGACTCCTACAATGATGTTTTCAGGGCTTACACTGACCTAGATGTCAACGAGGACGAAGAGATCGAAATCCTCAATGTGCGAATTTGGAACCGCTGGGGGCAAGTCGTCTACGAAAGCCAGGGACCGGATTCCGTTTGGGACGGAACCCACAATGGAACGCCCGCCCCTTCAGATGTATATGTGTACACAATCGAAATGGAGGTAAAGGTATGTGGCGAAAAAGGCATCCAAATCCGAAGAGGTGATGTGACCTTGGCACGATAAGGCCAAGCTATTACATCCCCAAGGGAGCTCGGAATTGCTCAGGAATGACTAAACGCATTCGCTGCATCTTTTGCGCATGCTCTTGGGCCTCCTCCATCCGATTGGTTTGGAAATAGAGCATCAAGAGATTGTTATTCATTTCTACATTCCGGGTATCCACCGTCAGATACTTCTCCATGTATTGAATTGCTGTAGAAGGGTTTTGTTTCTGGAAGGCGATTTGACCTAGGTAGGAGTAGCACTTGTAATAATCAGACCGTTGGATCTCCTCCAAAAAATAAGGTTCGGATTCTAGTAATTTGCCTTTCATCACCTCAAGCGTTCCCATGTAGTAATTGATATACTTCTGATTGGGGTCTAAGTCATATGCCTTTTGCATCAAGGTAGTTGCTCTATTCATATCGGTGTCATCCAAGCGAGCTGCCAGCATCATATTGGCATAGGCTGAATTGGGTGAACTTTCCACGGCGGCGCTCCAGAAGGTTATCGGATCGCCGAATACGGGCATGCGAACCAAGCTCATCACCGCAAAGATCAAAGCCACCCCTCCCGCTGCCATAGACATTTGACGGCTGGATAGCTTATTCTTAAACAGAAAAGTTTCGCTCAAAAGCAGTAAAACGCCCAACATCGGAAGGTACAATCGATGCTCAAAATCCTGATTATTCAAGGCATCAGGAACCATCAGTGCCGGAACTAAGAACAAGACAAAAATGAGAACGCCCACTAGCATTCTTCGCAAGTTATTGCTGCGAGAGAAAAAGACCAAAGTCCCCACCAGCACGAGGGCAATTATCCCGTAAATCACCGTCATGTCTGCGATCATCGGGAAAACACTAAGATTGAAAGGCAAGAAGACCTTCCCCCAATACGCCAACAAAACCGGAATTCTGCCAAAAGCAGATCCCAACAACTCCCCAAATGCCAAGCCCGACTGCTCCAGACTCGCCATAGATCGCGCTAGCAAATAAACGGCAGCACTTCCTACCCAGACGCCATACATACGCAGTGCTGGCCCATCCAGCCATTTCTTATCCGAAAGAAAAACGCTTAGTAACCAAGCCGCGGGTAATGCAAACAAGGCCGTTTCTTTCGTAAATAAAGCGCCTAGCAACGTCCCTCCTTGAATGAGTAGCAATTTGAGTTCAGGCTTTTCTCGATATTTTAAGCAGGCCGTCAAAAAGGGAAAAACAAAAATAGCTAGAAGGGTGTCGTTGCGCCCGGGAATCCAAGCTACCGCCTGCGTCAACACGGGGTGTACTGCAAATATCACACTCAGCCAAAATGCCGTCATTTTCTGTATCCCCAACTGTTTCAGCAGGGTAAAGAGAAACCAGACCGCCAGTACGTGTAGCAAGATATTGATGAAGTGATAACCAGCGATATTCTGCTTAGCGAAGAAGGCATTGATGATAAAAGAATCAAGCAATAAAGGTCGATAATAGGTGTCTTCCTCTTCGCTAAACACGCCTCTAGAAAAAGAATGAAAGATATTGCCTGGATCAGAATTGTACGCGCTCATCTCGTTAATAAAGATGGTATCATCCAATTCCGTGAAACCTAGATTGACAGAAGGCAGATAGAGGATGAAGCTAATCAGGAGTAGCCACAAGCCCGCATATTTGGAAAGGAGATTCTCCGGCTTCTTAGGCTTATTTTTCTTTTTGTTAGTAGTCTTTTTTTTCATGGGTTGTTTGTCCTTGAATCCGTCCTTGAAAGTAGAAATTTTGTGGCAAAGAAAAGCAATTTCGAAAGTTGATTCTTAACACGCATGGCTGTAAATCCTCCTTACGGTTTTTCCGGATGTCACAAATGCAAACCCATATTGGCTCTTTCTCCAAGTTCATTTCAAGTACATATACTGGACCTTTGTAGCACAGTGGTCAGGAATACTGCATGGTGTAAAGCAAACATTCCAATACCCCTCGCTAATTCTACTTTTTATCACCCTCAATCAATATAGTCATGAGAAAGTATAGTATACTCTCCCTAGCATTCGCTTTAGGTGTATTTCAATTAAGTGCGCAATCTGGCAAGATATCCAAGGAGGATAGGTCTTTCTTGATCAATTATCTTGAAGTAACACAACAGGATCTCCTACAGACCTTAAACGATCTAAGCGAGACCGAATGGCTTGCTAAACCCGCGGATGGAGGTTGGTCCCCAGCTGAATGTATGGAGCATATTCTAGAAGCCGAAAGGGCCGTATTTATGCAGGTAAAAAAAGCCCTACAAGAACCCGCAGGAACGGATGACCTCAGCGCAAGGGATGGATGGCTAATGTGCAAAATCACAGACCGAGGAAACAAGGTCAAGACGCCACTTCCTCCAAGCGGCAACACATCCTCAAGGGCCGAGCTAATAGCCGCATTTAATACTTCTAGGGCCGAGATCTTCAGCTTTCTAACAAACAAGAAACTTCCCCTTCGTACACATTATGGGAAATCACCCTACGGTAAAGCAGATGCTTACCAACTGATGCTAGTCATAGCTGGCCATAGCATGCGACATACGAATCAGATACTGGAAACGGTAGCCATAGTGAATTGAAGAACTGACCGGAACGTATCTCATAGTTTACTTTCCTGGTATATTCTTCTGACCGCTGCGTCAGATAACCAAGGTTCTCACTAGTGTTTTTATGAGGTGATATAATCAATCAAGTTTCAATTCACCTTTTAGCTGCTGCTGATTGCTACTCCACCAGATATGCACCTAAGCCAGGGAAAATGTGGAGCCGAGTTAATCAGCAGCACTTTTCTGTTTTACTCCCATCCAAGGAATAGCCGTTTTACTTCTCCAATCGAGTTTTAATCTATCCGAGTCGAAATTTTTCTTCCGTTTATCTGCCTTTGGCCATATTGCGCCAAACCCACCACCTGACTGTGCAAAAGAGGCCTGAGCTATACGTATGCTATAGCTCCAGTAAGCCCGTACCCCAGCGACCACCACTACCAACTTAAAATCATATGGAAGTACAAATTGAAGCCCGAAGTTTAACCAAGAACTTCGGAACCTTCCGCGCTGTAGATGCGCTCAGCTTTGATGTAAAATCCGGTGAGGTTTTTGGGTTATTAGGACCCAACGGTGCCGGAAAAACAACGACTCTACGCATGCTCTCTGGTCTTTTGACTCCTTCGGGAGGCGAAGCATTCATCGCCGGCCATTCCATGCAAAATCAACAACAACAGGCTCGCTCCGCACTGGGATTTCTAACTGGAGATATGGACCTCTACCGACGACTCAATCCGGTAGAGTTGTTGACCTACTTCGGCCAACTGTATGAAGTGCCTAAAGCAACCTTGACAGCGAGAGTCGACAAACTTGTAGAGGCCTTTGGGATCACGGAATTCAAAGATCGATTCTGCGAAAAACTCTCCACCGGACAAAAGCAACGGGTTTCTATAGCCAGAACCCTGGTACATGATCCTGAGGTTGTGATCCTGGACGAACCCACTACCGGCCTAGATATTATGGCAAGTGAATTTATCCTGCAATTCATTAAGAAGATGGCACAGGAAGAAGGGAAAACCGTGATTTTCTCCACACATCATCTAGATGAAGTAGAACGGCTCTGTGACCGTATTGCGATTATTCATCAAGGGAAACTGGAGCATTACGGAACCATTAGCGAGGTCAAGCAAAGAACGCAAAAGGAGAACCTTGCAGACGCCTTCTTCCAATTAGTTAATTAGTATCCGCTGGTCCATAGATTGACCAGTAGGCTCTACGTTCACAAATCAGAAATATGAGAACCAAAATCATAAGTGCCATTTTCAGGAAGGAGATCAAAGAGGTGCTGCGAGATAAGCGCATGCTTTACCTAATCATCCTTCTCCCTTTCTTTCTCTATCCTGTCCTCTTCACCCTGATCGGTAAAGTAGGGCAAAGTCAGCAAGAAAAACTAAGTAGTCAAACCATAGAGATTCTCCTAAGTCCCGAATTGCAAGGAACTGCAATAGAGGATGCTCTCGCCCAAAGCGAGGAGTTGAAGATGAGTTTTCGGGAGTTTGATCGCTCTACCATAGATACGATGAGTAACGGCATTGGCATTAAACTAGATGCACCATTTGATCAGACGATGCAAAACAAAGGGACTGCCTCCATTCAAATTCTAGCGGATCAGTCTAAGGATCTACTGAAATTTCGTAGTAGACAGATTCGTACGGTGTTGCAGGGGGTTAATCAAAACCTACTTAAAGCCCGAATTGACGAGGCCGGTCTAAATCCGGAATTCGCTGCTCCCTTAGCGATTTCTCAGGTCGATCTAGCCTCCGATGAGCAACAAGCCGGGAAAGCGCTTGCTTCTTTTCTCCCTATGATCATCCTGATGTTCATATTCATTGGCTGCATTTACATCGCCATTGACATTACAGCTGGAGAGAAAGAGCGGAAAACCTTGCAAACCATATTTACTGCTCCAGTAAAGGTAAGTGAGATCATTGCCGGTAAATTTGCTGCCGTTTTTACAGTCGGGATTCTGTCGGCCTTTATGAATATTCTCTCTTTGATGGTGGCCATGATGATCCAAGTCAAATTTATGGGAGGGGAGGTTGGTTCTTTTGCCATCTCCATTGATCCAATGGGCTGGTTCTGGTTGTGTCTGATCATATTCTTGATCACGGTTTTCTTAGCCGCGTTGACCTTGGCCGTTGTATTGCTGGCTAACTCCTACAAGGAAGCCCAGAGCTACGTATCCCCGCTAATGATGTTGATCATTATCCCCGCCGTCATGTCTCAGATGCCAGGAATGGAATTGAACAGTAGCACAGCTATGATCCCGATGTTGAATATCTCTTTAGCAATAGGCGCGATTCTTAAGGGAGGCTTTAGCACTGCGCTGGTCGGCATGGTTGCAGGAATGGCCTTGCTTTATGCGGTAATAGCACTTTTCTTTGCCTCAATGACCTTTGGAAATGAAAATGTAGTGACCGGAGAGAAGATCAATTTTAAAAGCTTATTTTCGTTCCGGAAAAGTTAAGTAACCTACGAGCTCATTTTACCAACTAACCCAAGTTGCGATGAACGAGCGCAAAAAAGGAAGATTTTGCGGCAACACA
>ENA-UENX01000607-UENX01000607.1-marine-metagenome-genome-assembly--contig:-NODE-607-length-11314-cov-3.949738_pt1 | contig 11314 bp, 12 predicted proteins | sample MGYA00237875_ERZ529327 | MGnify/ENA primary metagenome ERZ529327 (study PRJEB26372, sample SAMN05368347) | marine metagenome | biome: cultured habitat; feature: ocean water; material: water; isolation...
ACTTAGTACTTTGTAACATAAATTTCTCTGGTTTCTGGCGGCATCTTTCTAGCAAGCCCTGCGTTGCTCGTCGGTCATGTAGCTAAGGCTATCCCGCCTGGCGGCCCGACAGGTATTCCCTCCTCGAGCCTCGGTCTTACTAAAAACCTACTCCCCATAATTCCAAATAACTTATATTACAAAGTACTGAAGTTGATTGAATATATTTCCCCGTACTATCTTGCATTGATAGATTACCGAAGGCATAGCCCATTCAAAAAAGACGAGTAACCCAAGCATGAAAGTTGATTTTAAAGATTTTGAGATAGAATTGAAAGACGATCCTTCGTATAGGATCAAATCTGCCGGCAATCCCATTTATGGATATGAGTTTTCCCAGGGAACAATCATAAAGAACCTGGTTTTCACGATCAATAAGAGAGCCGTCATAGTAAGAGACATTGGGAGTAAGCAGGAAGTATCCAGTGCCATCCTGTGCGAAAACGGAGGGAAAGCAGCACTAACACAAGACTGTTTTAAACTAGCAGAAGATAAACTCTGGATTTGCGTCGGGGATAAAATGTATTGCCTAGCTATTCCAAGCTTGGATGTCAATTGGTTTCGCAATGTCGATTTTGGCACCATTCACTCCATTAACTTTTTTGGTGGCGACTTGATCATTCATGGCAATATGGGTCTAGTTAGAATAAGTAAAGACGGTGAGGTCATATGGAGGTTTAGTGAAGGAAATGGCGTCTTTATTCCAGGTGAGGGAAAGCTAAAGGTCTTTGAAAAACACATTGAATTGATTGATGGGAATGATCAGAAATACATGGTAAATGAAGATGGTAAAGCCATTTCTTGAAGAAAAGGTGGTAGATGAGTATAGTAGTATGGAATTTCAGGGGAAAATCCTCAATGATAGAGGATAGCTCAGAGACAAGGGAAAAGCCACAAGCCCAAACTCGTACAAATAGGGCCGTAGGTCACCTACCTCATCCGTTTGATCTTATAAGCATTAAAACCATACAGATCGTAAAATTTCACAACTACACGAAAGGTACTTGATTATGCAAAGAGGGCAGCAGGTCGCATACCTTGATCGTTTATCTCTCATCTATCATTCCGAATCAGAAGGAAGGAATTGAAAAGTAAAATCAACATTGAAAGCGCTGTCCCAAACGAAGGGTTAAGCTACTTTGTGAAGGAATTATTCTATCTACAGATTGATAGTGATAGGGAGCAAACGATGGTAGCCATTGATGATGGGTGCTATGACTTTATGTTTTATAAGGAAAGGCATGCTACGCTTGAGTATGAGCATACCAAATCTGCGAAAATTAGTAACAACTTTCTTACCGTTCATCAACTAAATCCCCCCTTAAAGTACAAATTTGGGAAATCTGTCTCTTACTTTGGAATAAAAGCTCAGCCCTGGATGAACGGCTATTTCTTTCCCATCCATCATGATAAAGGAGTGCTAAATCTGGCAAGCATCTACCAAAATCAAATGGTCGATGTAGAGGCGATTATTAGGAGTGAATCTTTCGCAGAAATGGTGCCACTGGCAGAAGCCTTTGTAGCCGAGATTAAGCCAGATTACAACGATAGTAGAGATCTTGTAAAGCAAGTGTGTGAAGAAATATACCGATGCGAGGGAATGATAACCGTCAATGAACTATCTGATAAGTTTGAACTCAACAGACAATTGCTAAACAAGACCTTTAAAACGCACGTAAATTATACCCTTAAGAAATTCATTATCACCGTTAGGATGATAAGCTTGGCAAAATTTAGAATCAACCACCCAGATTACTCATTGACAGAGGTTGCCCATGAATATGGCTATTTTGACCAAGCACACTTCAATTATGATTTCAAAAGAATTAGTGGTATTACACCCAGAATGTTCTTCAAGGAATTACCGCCATTCTTCCACAGACACAAAAAAATCTAAGGCGATACCGTTTTTACAATTTTTCTTGTAGGAAGGGGGATAGATTTGTTAAAAAATATATCCTTTATGAGAAGAGTAAATCTATTGTTTGCTCTAGTTCCTGTATTGGTACTAGGCTGTGTTAGTAATAAACGATTTTCTAATACGACACTGGTTGAATCAACAGATTTGAAACATCAAAAGTATACCGGTCAATGTTGGAGTTTTGCTTCTACCTCCTTATTGGAAGCCGAAGCGATAAGATTAGGGTACGATGTTCCAGAGCTGTCCTCCTTCTTTTTTGTGTACCATAATTACTTGGACAATGCAAAAGACTATCTAAAGAATAAAGGTACTTCTCATCTGAATAATGGCGATCTCACCTTTTCTGTTCTCGATGTTTTCGGCAGATATGGCGCCGTTCCAGAGTCGGTTTATAATGGTAAGCTAACTGATATTATCTCCAAAAGGCAAATGAATAATCGATGGAAAGAAGAAGATGAAATGAATGCCTTAATCAAGGTAAAATTAGATTCTTTAATCCGATCAGAATCAGATTTTGATGAGTCTTTGGCAGTAGTAAAGGATATATTGAATGAATACATTGGTAGCATTCCTGAGGACTTCACTTATGGAGAGAAATCAGTTACTTCGAAGACCTTTGCAAATAACTTCTTGCCTTTGAATGCTAAAGAGTACGTAGAGCTAACATCCTATAGCCATCATCCATTTTATGAAAAGATAATTCTTGAAATTCCGGCAAACTGGAGAAATAAAAGCTATCTAAATCTTCCCATCGAAGGTTTCATAAACACGATAGATCATGCCATAGAAAATGGCTTCACCTTGGCTTGGGATGGGGATATTGGTGGAGGTGATAAGGATGGTTTTAAAGACAGTGGTTACGTAAGAGTAAAAGGTGAATATGAAGATCAAAAACTCATATCTCAAGAACAACGTCAAAGTGCTTACGAAAGAGGAACCACTCGTGATGAGCACAATATGCATTTGGTTGGATATACCTATGACCGCAAAGGCGAAAAATTCTATATCCTCAAAAATACTTGGGGTAAGAACAGAGGTATAGATGGGTCTTATTATTTATCAGAAAATTACCTCCGATTAAGAACCATTTCTGTCACCGTTCACAAAGATGGATTTCCTGAAGAGGTCCAGAGGAAAACTGAAAGTGGAAGCGGGAGATAACAAAGTGTAAGGGCCTCCTAGCCTTTCTTGTCTCTTACCTAGTCAATTCTTTTTATGTTCCCTTTTGACTTCTACTTAGAAAAATAGGCTAAGACCATCCCTATCAGAGAGGCCAAAAAATATCCCCAAAACCAAAGTAGAATCCAGACATGAATCCTCTTGTAATCACTAATGTGCTGTGATAGAATCGATTTAAAACCTTCTGAGTCTTCTTGTTTTTCCATTTTCCTAAACTCAAAATACATTTTCAATTCTCGAAAAATAAAAAATATAGAAGCCAGTCCCAGTACTATGGTAATAAAGCCACTGTATTTCATACTTCAGTTCTTTTGAAAAGGAAGTGCTAAAAAGCACTTCCGATATTTACTTTTAAATGTTTCAGCCTTTTTATTTATCTAGTCATACAACTTCCAAACGAATATAGCATAACGGCAGTCGTCTCCTCTTACGGATTCTCCTTCATCGAAAGTACCAATACTTCCGTTTCTCTAACTCCTTTCTCATAGGTCAAGCCCAAATTTTTCATGGCCTCCTTGAAGGATTGACTATTTTCTGGGTCGAAAGAAAAATCGATATCATATAATCCATCATCCCCTGTTTCATTAACCACGGCCATGCCCACAATGCCAAAGCCCTCAAGATAATCACAAAAATCAGCCATACTAGCTCCTTCATTTTTGAATCCATCCCCGCGGGCTTGTGTAAGTCCCTTGTCCTGGACAGGCTTTGCCTTAATACCTCCCTCGGCCTTCTTGATCACGAGTACCTCTAATTCATGAGTCGATGGTTTTGCCAATACATCTGTATGCTGCCTTAGCTGTTCTTTCATAGATGGATACAATTGCTCAGGGTTCTCTACTATAATATTTAGGCAAAACCTGTTGTTCTTATCCTCCCAATCAATCGTGGCCTCATCAAATTCATAGATCAATCGATAACTAGATACTTGATAAGCTTTTCTGTATAGTCCTGCTACATTTAGGTTAAAAATCGTCATCCTGCGTTGCTTGAAGGGTCCATTTGGGAAGGTCCTACTAAAGGCTGGGAGTCCACTCATATAGGGTTGCAACTGAAAAAGCTGTTGAACATCCTCATCGAAATCAAAATACTCATGGGCCGGATCAAAATCAAAATGATCCTTCTTGAGCGGCAAATTGATCTGCTGGCCAGCCAATACTTGTTCAATGACTTGATCTGTAATGTGCTCAGGTGAAGTGACCGCTACAAGCCTTCCATCAGGAGCAATTAACACACTATGCGGGATGACCTGATACGGAAAAAGAGCTCTTAAACTTCCCGTATCTCTAGCAAAGAGAAATTGATAGGGCCGCTTATCTTGAAATCGACTGATTCGCTCATATTTTTCTTCACTTGCTGAAATCACCTGAAGCCTTCCTTCATATTTTTGTTGTAAGGCTTCCAAATGAGGCATGCCCGCTACACAAGGTGAGCACCAACTCGCCCAAAAATCAATCAGCACAGCTTTTCCAGCAGCCCCCTCAAAGCTGAATACCGATTGGTCCTCATCCACCAACTCCACTTGAAAAGCTGGCACCTTTTCCCCAACCTGAATTTCTTGTCCAAATACACTTACGGCACTCAAGAGCAACAGTACAAATAGATTATTTCTCATCATCATTCTTTTTTTGAGGTTAAAAATAGATTTAGCAAGGATTAGCTATAGTTAAGTCCAATCTAAAGAAGTGTAAATCTTTGTTAACGGAGGGAAGCTGAGCTTATAGATTACGTACATTTAGTCATGAGAAATAGAATCAGGCGCTTAGTGCTACTACTGCTCTTCTCTTTGATGAGTATAATAGGATTGCAGATCTACTATGCCATTGAAGTGTATCAGCAAAAGTCTATGGTGTTTAATGCTGAGGTAAATCAAGCATTTGAAAAGGCCGTGGATAAGACCAATGAGCAAAGACTAAGAAAAATCAACGGCTTCTTTGAACAGGAGATTAGCGATACCACCCAAGTCAAACTAACCTATGAAGTATCAGAGGATGGCCCCAGATTGGTGGTCATCGATCCCAAGACGGGATATAAACATCTTTCGATGAATGCCAAAGAACTACCAGATACACTAGTAGATAATGAAGCACTCATTCAGATAGCGGTCAACGAAAATTGGAAGCTTTTGAGAAACGAAAATATTCTATACTGGACGCAAAGAATTGGAGATCAATTGAAAGCGCAGTCCGATTCGCTCTCCATTTCAACAGATTCGCTGGAGCAAAATATGAAAGCTGAATTGCTAAACTATGGAATTGACGAAGCATTTAGTTTTGTAAAGAGTGACTCAACTTACCGCTATGACCCAACAGATCAAAGCTTCAAAATCCAAATGCTACCGGTCAAATTGGATGGCGAGACTTTACTCACCGCCCAAATCGACAACCCACAAATTGCCATTCTAAAACGCTTAACGGTGGTCTTTGCTTTTACCCTTATAGCTTTGACACTACTCTTCTACAGCTCTTTTTACCTCTACAGGATTTTAAAAAAACAAAGACAGCTATCTGAGCTAAAAGATGATTTCATAGACAATGTCACTCACGAATTAATCACACCTACGGCAACGCTACAGCTGGCTCTAGAAACTTTAGAAAAGAGTGATCCTAATTCCGCCTCCAAATACATCAGTATTGCCAAACACCATGCAGATAGAATAGCCACAATAGTGGATCACGTACTGAAATCGTCTCTCAGTCAAAGAGAAGATGAGGCTGTCCCTTTCGACAAGTATAATGTCAATTCTTTGCTTATAGACATCATACAATATTATGAAGCCACATACGGAGAGCATCTAAAAATTGTAGCCAACTTAGATAATACGCTAGAGATGTATACGAATAAAGAACACCTCTCTACCGCACTTCATAATGTGATTAGCAATGCCATTAAATATGGTCACCCTACAAAGCCAGAGATTCATATCAGTTTGGAAGAAAAGCATGCTAACATTCTCATTAATATAAAAGACAATGGTGGAGGCATCCCTAAAGAACATCAGAAATTGATCTTCGAAAAATTTCATAGAGTACCATCTGATACACATATGGTGAAAGGACTGGGGATTGGTCTTTACCATGCCAAAAGGCTCCTGCAAAAGCTTAATGGAGATATCAGCCTGGAGCGTTCCACTTCAAGTGGAAGTCACTTTCGCATTCATCTAAATAAAAGGAGTGCTTATGAGGCCTAGAACACGAATTCTATTGGTGGAGGATGAAGCATCTTTAGGCATGCTTATCCAAGAAAACCTGGAACGAGAAGGCTACGAAGTGATTCATGTTCAAGATGGGGAACTGGCTCTAAAGCGGTTTTTTGAGCAGGAAATCGACTTGGTTATTCTAGACGTTATGATGCCCAAAAAGAATGGTTTCGATGTGGCAAAAACCATCAGAAATACGGATAGGCATACCCCGATTTTGTTTCTTACCGCTAAAATAAAATCTGCGGATGTGGTCAAGGGATTTGAGTCTGGCGGGAATGATTATTTACGTAAGCCATTTGCATTCGAAGAACTATTGGTGAGAACTAAGGCACTGTTGAGTAAAGAAAGACTAATAGATACGATCTCCACAAAGGAAGCTACCACATTTGAATTAGGAGATTACACCTTCGACAGTCAACGCCTACTCTTATATGATGGCATAGGAAAGAAAAAGAAGCTTACCATGCGTGAAGCTGAACTCCTGAAACTGCTCTGCGAAAATCAGAATCAGGTAGTATCCAAGACCAATATTTTGTTAAAAATATGGGGAGATGATTCCTTCTTTAACTCCCGTAGCATGGATGTATTTATATCCAGATTAAGAAAATATCTGGAAAAAGAAGAAAGCGTCAATCTAGTCAATCTAAGAGGAGTAGGTTATAAATTAGTTGTACTTTAAGGAAATGGGGATGAGAGGTGAATTCCAAAAAATAGAGGACAATCATATCGTCAAGATATTTGGAATACAAGGAAGCTGGGCGGGTGGTTCCGGTTGTTGCGAAATGACCATTCATTTTGATTTCATTCCAGATTTGGCGGGAGATCTAAACTTATTTAAAGAACTGCAGAATTATTTCTAAAAGATGGATACGGCGAAACTCAGTGAATCTTTGAAGAGACTATTTGTCCGAGACCTAGAAAAATTACAAAAAGAGATCGAATCCTACCGAGATGAATCAAGCATGTGGGTCATTGATCGAGAAATTAAGAATTCGGGAGGAAACTTATGTTTACATCTAATCGGAAATTTGAAAACCTATATCGGAACCGGCTTGGGAAATAAACCTTATCAAAGAGATAGAGTATTCGAATTTTCCGGAAAAGGGGTGAAGAAGGAAAAGTTATTGTCACAGATTGAAGAAACAAAGGAAGTGGTCATTGAAGGATTGGATGCCCTAGAAAAGTATCAGATAGGAGATAGTTACCCAATGGTCATCTGGAATCAAGAAACAGAGCTGATCTATACCATAGTGCACCTACACTCTCATTTGAATTATCATCTAGGACAAATAAATTATCATCGAAGACTATTTGATAAGAGGTGATAACATGTTAGAGAGGAGGTGAATTTCAAGAATAGTTGTCGATATTGGCGTTCAGCAGAGAGCGGCACTTCGCCTCAATCCCCCTTTACAGGCACTTGACATAAAGATGACGTCAACTTGACGTAACCCGTAAATAGGTTTCCGGTATACATTTGCTGAAACAATAAATTACATCGACATGGACGCAAAAGATCTAGCAAAAAAGCTGAGGGAGTTAAGAAGAACGAGAGGAATGTCACAAGAGTATTTAGCAGATGAATCACGCGTAAGTTTGAGGACAATCCAAAGAATTGAAAACAACGAATCTGAACCAACCGGGGAAACCATCAAAAGAATAGCCTATGCCTTAGATGTAGAGTTGACGGAATTGGTTGGTTCGAATTTAATTACAGAAACAGCCGATCTAAAGGCCACTATCGTTTTTCTTAAAAAGCAACTATCAAAAACCAACAAGAGGTCGGAAATTAAGACTTTTGAAAAATTTATTGAGCTCTTAGAGAACCTAAAAGAAAAGGATCTAAGCCCTGAGCAAACAGAAGCCATTGAAAGTTATATTCAATATTTAGAGCTGGAAAAAATACCATCATTTAGCAATGAAATATTCAAACAGAAACTAACTAAGTTTAAGAAGTACTTGAAGAACAAATTACGGTTTGTACCCAATAATTATTACACAACTTGGGCATGCACTTTTGGACTTTCATTCGCAATTGGGTTCATTGTGCAAAGTAACATAGATTATCACAGTAAAGTTGCTGTGGTATCTGCTGCTTTAGTTTTAATTGGGATTGGTATTCTAATGGATGCCAGGATGAAAAGAGAAGAACGTGCATTTAGTTTCTGAACTTAGGATTTACAGCAGAGAACCACTTCGAGTCCCGAGGACCCGTCTTTATCCGAATCAACTTAGCAGCTAGTCAACTCATCCCATAGATCCAGACTCAGATTACAGCTATAACATCAAACCACAATGCAATGAACAGAAACTTATCGACTGTAGTGGCGACCCTTTATCTTGGACTTATTGGGATTGCTAATGCAAATGCCCAGCCGCAGGCTGAGATCAATTCGGCAATACTTGAGTTCCGCAAGCAGATTCAGCAGGAAGTACAAGCGGACAAAAACGAGGGGAGTATTACCATCGTAATACTTAAAGGGAAGCAAACGCTGTGGTCTGGCGCTTTTGGATTTTCGGATTTCACCAATGCGGTGAGGGCGGATTCCTCCAAAATCTACCGGACGGGTTCCATTTCCAAAACGTTCACGGCCTTTCTGATGATGCAGCTAGTTGATGAAGGAACCATTCAACTCAATGACCCCATCGAGCAATACCTCCCAGAAATTGCAGCATTGGAAGGCTATTCGGATTCCACAAAAATCACATTTCATCACCTAGCCAGCCACACTTCCGGTCTTATCAGGGAGCCCAAAATGGAAAATGCAGCAGCAGGACCGATAGCGCAATGGGAAGAAAAAGTCTTGGCCTCTATCCCCAAAACGTCTTTCAAATCAGGCATGGATCAAGCCTATAGCTACTCCAATATTGGCTTTGGAGTTTTGGGATTGGCGCTCTCCAAGGCGGCAGCTAAGCCATTCATGCAATTGGTGGAAGAAAGGATATTCAAGCCGCTACATATGAACAATAGTTTTTTCATAGTACCGAATTCAAGAATGTCTGATTTGGCTATTGGCATGCAAAGTAATGGGATGGGCCAGGTATACGAAGCCGCGGCTCGAGAACACAAAGGAAGAGGCTACAAGGTGCCCAATGGTGGCATTTATTCCACTCCCAATGATCTGATGAAGTTTATGAATGCCATAATGGGTTATGATGCGTTGTTGAAACCCGAAAGCCTGTCTGCTATGCAGCAGAGCCAGACCCCCGAAGGCAATTATGGTTATGGCCTTTCGCTGTTCGAGGATAATGAAATTTCAACTGCGGGACACGGCGGGTCTGTGGCTGGTTATAATTGCTATATGCTTTTTGACAAAGAAAGTCAGTATGGGGTGATTCTAATGCGCAACTATAATCGTGGCAAGACTAACTTAGGAAGAGTATCCAGAGAATTAATCAAAAAGCTTAAAAGTCAATAATTAATTCACTGGCTAAACTGAAAAACCCACGCATGATACAACTAATGATTTTGACTCTCTCCACCGCATTATTGACTCCTACCTTCCTACAGGAAGACAAGCATGAAGAATGCAGTATTAAGCCGTTTGAAGTTTACCTGGATGATGAAGATGAATTTTCCAATGTAAGAGCAACTCCCGGTGGGCAAATCGTTTTAAAACTCAATAACCAATATGCTTCTGGTTACATCTTGCATGTGATTGACTTCCAAGAGGGCTGGTTGAAAATCGATGAAGTTAATGGTATAGACGGTTACAACATATCTAGATTCGAAGGATGGGTACATACTTCAATCATCGGCCTTGGAACCACCTACGACATAGATATTTTAGACGAGCCCAATGGTACAAGCAAGGTCGGCAAAATGCTAGGAGAACAAGATACCTTCACGATAAAGGATGTGCATTGTGAGTGGATAAAAATCGAATGCAATGGCATTATAGGGTGGGTTGAATCCGAAAAGACATGCGGAAACCCAGTCACCACTTGCCCATAAAGAATGCATGAAGCATGAAAGCCAAATATGACACCATTGGAAAGGACTACAATGTAACTCGAAAGGCAGATCCACTTTTAACCAAGAATTTGATTAAACACTTGTCGCCAAGTAGAAAAGGTGTTTACCTCGATATTGGATGTGGTACTGGAAGTTACACCGTTGAATTTCAAAAAAGAGGGTATCAATTTATCGGTATTGACCCTTCTGAAAGAATGCTTACTGCTGCCAGGAAAAGGAGTCATGAGGTAGAATGGCGATTAGGTACAGCAGAGCAAACCGGACTGCCCGCCAATCATGTGGACGGCATCATAGGATCTTTAACCATTCACCATTGGACTAACCTGGAAAAAGCTTTTCTAGAGCTTTACTCCATTTTAAAACCGAATGGAAACCTAGTGATTTTCACGTCTACCCCTGCACAAATGAAAGGCTACTGGCTGAATCACTATTTTCCAAAAATGTTGCGGGATTCTATTGTTCAAATGCCTGCCTTAGCAAAGGTCCAGCAAGCCATGGAGCGGGCCGGTTTCGAACTTGGAAAAACAGAGAAGTACTTTATCCAACCCGATCTAGCAGACAAATTCCTGTATTGTGGCAAACACAGTCCTGAAATGTATTTCGATAAAAACATTAGAAATGGCATCTCATCCTTCTCCTCCCTATCCAACAAGGTAGAAGTAGAGCAGGGGCTTTCAGCATTACAATCGGATATTGAATCGGGAAAGATTGATCAGATCATCCGTGACTATGAGAATCAATTAGGGGACTATTTATATATCATTGCAAGAAAAGCCAACTGACTTTCCAAAAGTTTAAGATCAGTCTTACGGACAGACCACCACTTGATCAGCATACAAAAGCTCGCGAACAGACCCGTGTTAATTCACCATAGACGTCAGGCTAAGGCTTGGTATCATTATTACCTTGAGCAGATTGACCAATAAATTGGGGATAACCCGATGCGGGAGGCCCGGCAAAACACTGTTCGATGCGTTGTGCTTGAGTTGATTACTCA
>ENA-UENX01000613-UENX01000613.1-marine-metagenome-genome-assembly--contig:-NODE-613-length-11233-cov-157.654464_pt1 | contig 11233 bp, 6 predicted proteins | sample MGYA00237875_ERZ529327 | MGnify/ENA primary metagenome ERZ529327 (study PRJEB26372, sample SAMN05368347) | marine metagenome | biome: cultured habitat; feature: ocean water; material: water; isolation...
AGGCCTGCTTTTGACCACAAATAGCGATCGCTCTACATTTCTAGTTAGGAAATGAGCACAATAAATCTAACAGCAGTCCAAACCAACTACCAGCTGTGATTAAACCGTTGATAAATTTTAGCCAAAGGTATCCTAGAGGCCTGCTTTTGACCACAAATAGCGATCGCTCAACTATGAACTTAAGAGTGGCTCAACAACAATGGCTTTAGCTGCGAAAAAGCCCACTAGCAGCAGTCTTTATATACCAGTTTTGCTGCTGAAGGCCCTAGGAAATTCTCCATTATTAACCAATTCAACTGTTTTTCTAAAGCTTTTAGTTCCCCCTTGCCAAAATTGTATAAATAATGTGGTTGAGCCTCTATCACTTTGTGGGTGAGCCATTTGAGCCGTTTCTTATATTTTTGGGTTAGCAGGATGCGGACTCCACTTATATTCATCCTGCCCCTCAGCAATGCCAGTCCTATATTTGTGCATCTACTAAGTAGACCACATTTTTGTTGTTTCTCACCCTTGGGCTTTTTATTCTCTACCCTAAGTAATTTCAACAATACAGATAGAGCAAAGAGCTGCTGTCCTCCATTGCCAAAAGTCTCTATTTCCCGTAACTCCTCCTCAACCGTGGCCTCAACTAAAATAGGCTCACTTTTCTCTTCAGATAAAATAGTCTCTTGGGGTATCTCAGCAGTAACAATTTCTGTATCCAACTCTTGAGGTTGGGAACTTTCTATTTTTTGATTCTCCACAATAACTATTTCTTCTTGTTTTTCGTACTCTTTCTGGCGCCTTTTTTCCAAAATAGCCCGCCCCCGGGAAATACGCTTACGGACATTAGAGTCAGAAATATTCAACTCTGCAGCTATTTCTTGAGAAGAGAATTGTTTCTGATAAAGGAGAACAAAAGTTTCTCGTAGTCTCTTTGGCAAATCATCAATGGCCAAGTTACAAAAATCTTTTAGTTCTTCGTAGGCAACAACAAAAAATGGATCTCCTCCTTGAGTGCTCCCATCAGCGCCAGAAATAACCAAGTCTAGATCCTCAACCCCTTGATTATATCGAGCAGACTCCTTCAGTAGATCCATACAAAGGTTATAGGTTAGTTTAGCCAGCCAAGGTTTTAAGTTCTCAATTCTTCTGGAAGACTGTTGTATTTTTTCCCTAGCCTTGAGCATGGCCATACTTAAAGCATCCTCAGCATTTGTAGAATTACCTCCCATCCATTTGACACAGCAACGGTAGAGATACTCTTGATGCTTTTGCCATTCTAGCCAAAATAGTGAATCAATATTTCTAGTTGTTTTCTGTTCGTTTAACATTACAAAAAATTATTGTTAGATACACTAGTTTTTTTTAAAATTGCCAGACTTTCTGATTTTTAAAGTAGCTTAATAATACTTGATTTTTCCCTAAAAAACAAGAGCAGTTGAGGGTCAATTTTTGACTAAATTTAGTTGATTTTTCTAGTAGATGTATATCAACTGAACCATTACTGAATTTCAACTGAACCATTACTGAACTTTAACTGAACCATTACTGAACTTGTCTCAATACATGGAATATGATCAGCATATTTTTATGAATTGAACCTAACTATTTATTAGAGACTATTTGTTAAAAAAAAAGCTAAATAGGGCTTACTGAATAAGTCTTATGGGTGAGAGTAGAATTCAGAACTTAGGAGTTAGGTAGAGACCCTCCATACAAGCTTTTTAGGTCAGAGCGAAGTTATAATTTACTGAAAAATTGGGTTTCAAGCCTCGCCCATAAGCGGGTTAATTTTTAGTTTATTTTTTTTCCACTGGTTATGTTTATGTGATTATGCTTTTTAGTTTCAAAGTCATTCTATGAAAGCAAGATTTAAGTACTGTATATATCCAAATTAGGACAAAAACACCGATTAGCAAGGTGACCTAGGTTGTGTCCGTGTTGTCTGGAATGATAGTCTAGCTTGCCCTGGTGCTTGAGCATCAAATTGCCCTCTCCATAGTCCAATAGATTTTTTTCCCAAATATACTTAAAGAGGCTAAAATTAACCTCAATAAAGAAAGTAAAAGGATAAAATTATGGGTTGGCCGCGTTCTTTACAATTGTCTGAACAAGGGTTGGAAATTATTAAAAATAATATTGCAAGAATAAAAAAAAATAATCCAAGTTGGAATGATTTAGATTGGCTTGAAAAAGCTACTAATCACATTGATAATAAAGCACGGGTTACTTCTGTATCAACATTGAAGCGATTTAAGAGCAAAAAGCCAATCGAAGTTAAAGGTTACATTGCCTTATGCCAAGCTATTGATATTGATTGGAGAAAAGTAACTGATTGGAAGTCGTTGGGAATAGATCAATATGAGTTTGTCTCAAATCCTTGGGAAAATACATTACTTGAAAATGAATATACTCTCACAGGTCATGCAAATAGTGTTGGCAGTATAGCTCTGAGTCCAAATGGAAACACTCTTGCTAGCGGGAGTTATGACGGAGAAATAAAAATTTGGGATTTACAGAAACGAAAAGTGAAATGTTCATTAAAAGCTCATGAAAAAGATGTTTCATGTCTTGTTTTCAGTTCAGAGGAAGAATTAATTAGTGGCAGTTATGACGAAAAAATAAAAATTTGGAATTTACAGACGCAAGAAGTTAAATGGACTTTGCATCAAAAAGAATTGGGGTCTAATCCTTATGCTATTGAATCTATGTCTCTGAGTCCAAATGGAGAGTATTTATTTATTAATTCCTATGAGAGTGAGCAAATTAAGGTTTGGTCTTTGCCTAAAGAAATAAAACAAGTAGGTTGTTTGTCTAAGCATAAAGATGGAGTTATGTGTTTAGCTATGAGCCCAAATGGTGGCATGCTAGTTAGCGGGGGAAAAGATGGCAAGGTTTATTCTTGGGGAGTACCTTCTAAAGATAATCAACCTCATCAGTACTATGAAGATTGGATATCTTTTCCAGAATCAGAAAGTTTAGAACAACATTCAGATTGGGTAACTTCTCTAGCAATTAGTCCAAATAATGAAGTTGTGGCTAGTGGAGGGAAAGATGGTGAGATTTATCTTTGGAATCTCAATTCGGGAACTTTCATAAAAAAGTTAGAGAAACATTCAAAAGCAGTTCTTTCATTGGCTTTTAGTCCAGATAGTCAAACTCTGGCTAGTGCTAGTTACAGTCAGACTATTAAGATTCATAATTGGCGTGAAAGCAATGTTATACAAACTTTGGAGACATATCCAAATTATACTCAGTGCCTTGTATTTAGTCAACATTCTCAAAGATTACTTAGTAGCAATAGCCAAGGAAATATTTGTACTTGGAAACCTTCGAGTATTAATCAGTAATAGATTAATAAAAAAATCAGCTCTAAAGCCTTGCCATAAGGGGGAATTTTTCGTTGATTTTATTGCCATAAATATGTTATCATAAATCTTACTTAAAAACTCAATTTATTAAATATAGCTTAATGAATAATATTTCAAATGTTAAACTTATTATAACTCTGATACATATTGATTCAAATAGACTAGAGACAGAAACAATAAAGCTTTTGAAACAAATGAAACAGCTAAAACTTTTGAATGTGATTGAAAAAGTAAAACGCATTCTTGAGCCTGAATCAAATTCATCTGAACCAAATAAAGGGGGAGGTTACTTACCAGGAATTATAGAGCTAGAATTAGAAGCAGAAGAAGAGAGAATCACTCGGTCAATGAGTTTAGTAGATGAAAAAACAAATGGAAAGTATAAAGTACAATTTTTCAGAGAAGATGGTACTTTAATTTTTCAAGCAGAAAGACAAAATTGTTCTGATAAAGAGTTTTATACTTTACTACATGAAGTTAAGAATATGATCTAAAATCTGGATTAACAGATATGGAAGGAAGACGTGCTTTATTAATTTGAATAATAACATTTTGTGAAGAATTAGATAACTTCCCCCCCCACACTGGAAGAAATTTAAGTTATCAATAAATGCTAAAAAAAAGGGGGGTATTTGAAGTTATCAAGAATGAAAATCTTGATAAAAAAATACAGGGAATATGTCATCAACAAGTTATGGAACGAAGACGTGCTTTATTAATTGGAATAACAATATTTGGTGAAGGATTAGATAACTTCTCCCCAACACTAGAAGACGTTCAAGTTATGAAAAAATGCTTGGAAGAAAAGGGTGGGTTTGAAGTTATCCAGGAGGAAAATCTTGATAGAAAAGACATGGAATATGCCATCAACAAGTTTTTTTACGAGTCTCAAAAATCAGATACTTTACTTATTTATGTTTCAAGTCACGGTATTACAGATGCAGAAGGAACTTTTTATATCGCAACTTCTGAGACAAGTTATGATAGGGATACAGAAATAATTACAGGAGCTATTGAAGCAAGTTATTTCCACCGACAAATAAAAAATTGTACTTCTAATTCTCAAGTATGGCTGTTAGATTTATGTTATTCAGGCGCTTTTGTTCGAGGATACAGTAAAGGTAAAAATGATTCAGCAGAGAATTTACTAATTCAACAGTTGTTAAATCAAAAACAAAGATATCAAGCCATATCTAAGGGAATAAGTTCGGATAATTCAGTTGAAATTAAACAAAAAGAAGGATTAGTAATTATTACTTCTTCAGCAGGGGATCAAAAATCATATTTTATGGAAAATCAGTCTGATCTTTCTATCTTTACTTACTATGCTCAATTAGCTTTAAATGGTGATGCTGCTAACGAAGAAGGAAAAGTAACAGTTGACTCTTTTTATAAGTTTTTGGAAGTTAATATACCGAAATATGTTAAAGAGAATATCCCCAAATTCAAATATGGCGGTGGTATGAAACCAGAAATCCACATTTTACATGGAGAAGCTTATGATATTGTTTTAGCAAAAACTCAACTAGAGCCAAAGTTACAGTTTAGGAGAAATGAATCTAAAGAGAATTTATTTAAGTGTAAATATCAAATAGAAAAACCAAAAAATAAATTAGGAATTGCCCAAGAAGAGCCTGAAATAATCTTTAAAGAATTACCAAACATTAACCTGAAAAGAGAGATAAATCAAGGCAAATATCAACAAAATTTTTTTAAAATATTAAAATCATATACTATTCTGTCTATTGTACTGCTAATAAGCATATTCATAACTACTTTAGTAACAAAGCCTCCAGAGAGAGTACAACAATTCAAACTACAGGCTTTCGATCAGATGATAAGATGGAGGAGAGATGAAGGTCCAGATAAACGCTTGCTAATTGTTACAGTTACTCCAGAAGATATTAAATATCAAAAGGAAATGGGGTGGGAAATAGGAGGAGAATCACTATCAGACCAAGCAATTATTAAAGTTTTAGACAAATTAAATACCTATAAACCTCTAGTTATCGGTCTAGATATCTTTCGAGATTTTCCTGCTAAAGATGAACATTTAAAAACTCAGCTCGCCCAGAATAAAAGCTTGATCGCTGTATGTAAAATTAAGGAAGAAAAAAATAATAGTATTGGCATAGAACCTCCTCCTGAAATTCAAGAAAAACAACGAATAGGTTTTGCTGATTTTCCTCAAGACTCTGGTGGCGTTATTCGACGTCAGTTGTTGGGGATGTCAATTCCTGAAAACTCCCTTTGTTCAAGTTATTCTTTTAGTCTGAGGATAGCAATTCGTTATCTAAAAGAAAAAGGCATGGAAAAGAGAGCAGGAGAATTTAATCAAGGTAACTTAAAAATTAATGAGGTCCTTTTCCATAAATTAGAGAAGGATGCTGGGGGATATCATTTGCCTAAAAGGGAAGCACTAGGTTATCAAATTCTTCTCAATTACCGTTCTTCTGAGAAAATTGCGGAAACGATGACTCTTAAGGAATTACTTGATGGATCCCGTGACTCTAAACTCGCCCATCTGGTCAAGAACAAAATTGTTCTCATTGGGACTGATGCTGCTGAGGTTGGTTATGAAGATATGCATTTGACTCCCTATAATAAGAAGATACCAGGAATAATGATTCATGGTCACATGATCAGTCAGATTCTCAGTGCTGTCTTAGATGGGCGAACACTTTTGTGGTGGTGGCCGCAGGCCTTAGAAAATATTTGGGTTTGGGGTTGGTCTTTTATAGGAGGAATACTGGGTATTTGTTGGAGCAGGCAAGTTTTTGGAAGGTGGTTCATTGGGATAACTGTAGTAGCAGTACCTGTTACGTTATGGGGAATCTGCTTTTTAGTTTTTATAGAAATTGGCGGATGGCTGCCACTGGTTCCCTCGATACTAGGTTTCTTTTTAACTGGGATAGCGATAATTTTCTCTAATAAAACAATTAATGACACCATGTTTCTGTAAAATGATATACATGGTAAATAATGAAAATCTTGTAGTGCAACTATATTGCTCCCGTTGGTGTATATAATAACAACGGGAATTGCTGTAAGTTACATAAATATAGGATTAGGAGTAATGAATCAAAATAAATTAGTTTTGTTAGGGTTTTCTTTTGCTGCTTTCACTATTGCTTGGAGTGTTGCTAGCTTAATTATATATTTTCCCTCAGCGGAGGGACAGGAACCTAGCTTAATTCTCAATTCTGACTCGGTTAAGGTAAAGCTTTTAAGCGAAAAAAAAACCGATAAAAAAAACGATTCTGATAACATCGATTTTTCTGGGACAGGGAGACCAAATACACGAACCTCTGGAGGAACTAAGAATCCTGACTGCCCAAAAGTAGATCCGCCGATGACTGCTTTGGTCCCGGAAAACATGGGTTTGACAGTTAGCAATTCTCCTACATTTTGGTTTTATATTCCTTACAATTCTCAGGAGGTACAAACTGGACAATTTGTCCTCCAAGATGAAGAAGGAGAAAGGGATATTTACCGAACTACTTTTAATTTTTCTGCTACTCCTGGAATTGTCAGTATTCCCCTGCCGGATAATTTACCGAAGAGTCTGGAAATTGAACGTCCCTATCTTTGGTTATTCCTAGTTTTCTGTAATCAAGAAGATACAGATGCGAACGTTGTTCTAGAAGGTTACGTGCAAAGGGTTAAGGGGAATTCTAATTTCCAGATTTATAGTGACTATGCTAATAAAGGTATTTGGCATGATGCTCTGACTGATTTAGCTGAACGCCGCCGTCGTGAGCCACAAGAACCCGAACTGAAAGGATACTGGAAGAAGTTGTTGAAGGCTGCTGGCTTAGAAAGTTTCGCGGAAGAACCTATATTATCCTGTTGTATCCCGGAAAAATAATGGCTTGTATCCTCAAGCTTATAGCCAATTACCTAGCAAAATAAAGGGAGCCCAATAATAGGGGTGATTCCACCGTTTTCCTGGTTTTTTCTGAGCCCATAATTTTAGTTGAGCTTGACGAAGTGCTTCAGCTTTGGTCATATTTTGAGCCTGGTTCTGGATTAACTGCTGATAAAATAAGAACATGAATTCGGCCGTGGATTCATCAAAGACTGGCCACAAGGTGGCTAGTGTGCTACGGGCACCCGCTTTCACTGCTACCCCAGCCATTCCCAATATTGCTCGCTCATCGCCTTTGGCTGTTTGGCAAGCACTCAGGACGAGTAATTCAATGGGAATTGACTGATTAGCCAGTTTAATTTGGAACAAGTTTTCTAAATCTTCCATTTTGAGTAGTTCATTCCAAGCTAAAAGATAGGTGTCTTCTATATTAGAACTAAATTTGCCGTGAGTTGATAGGTGAACGGTGTTGAAGTTAGCTGAATTGAGTTCATTTTGCAGTCGCTCTTTAAGAAATTTCTCATTCAATAGAGTTTCTGTTGAACTAGATATTACTGAGCGAATTTTTTTTAATTCCTCCTTGACAAAGGGAATTTCAGTAAAATCTTGTGGTTTCGTTCTACCAAAATTTATTGACTCAGTTTCTCGCTCTTCGCTCACACCTCCTGTTAACCCATTTAAGCGAAATTGTTTGACAGGTTGAGGACTCAAAAGTTGCAGGCCTGGGGTGAAGGCGATGGCGTAGTCTTCTACCAAATATCGCTCAGTTTCGATATTGTATAGAACTGCCATAGGAATATTACGTAATGGACTATCTAGAACAAAAACCAAGGTCTGGATCCCATTTGTTTCTAGTTGTTTTTGAGCTTTCTTGATTAGCCAATCATATATTTTATGGGATTGTTTTTTCACATCTTCCAAAGCCGTCGTCTTATTGGAGAGAAATGTGCGTAGGTCTTTTATTGTTTTTTTGATTGCTTTAACTTCATCTTGAGATTTGTTAGTATGGTAATGTTGTAATTCTTTGCCTCCTGATAAAGCCAAAATTACTTCTAAACGGTCTTTCAAAATAACTGCGTAGAAGAATGCTGTTGGGGAGGAAGTTTCTTTAATCACTGTGTCAATTTTCTTGGGTTTTGCTTCCAAACAAGCATTGCCAAAAAAGTCATTCAGTTCAGCTAGTTGCAGGGCTTCAATCACCTCACGAGCTCGTTTAAGGTTGTCTTGAGAGATATCTTCCCCTCGCAAGAGTAAATCGACATATTCTCGATAGACAGGTTCTACACTGTCGCGAAAAGTAAATTGAACTTCCTGATCAATAGAAACTAAGTCTCCCCGCAGGGACTGAAGGGTGGCAAAGGCGGTATTATAAGCAGCGATCGCGTCATCTTCCTCTCCCTGAATTTCCCGCAAGCGCCCCAGTTGCCACTGCCAGAGATAGGCAATGTCTGGCAACTGGAAAGATGATGATATGTTCAGAGCTTTTATGGTTAAATCTTGAGCTTCTGAAAATTTTTCCATTTGTTGCTCAACGCTGCCCTGATAACCGAGAGCATAAGCCTCTGCTCTCTTGTTGCCCAAGGTTTGAGACTGCTTGACAGCGGTAGTAACTATTTCGGCAATATCTTCCCATTTCGGAACATCTGAGGGCTGAAGTTGATTATTTTTCTCTCTATCCCTGGCTAAACTGCACTGCTCAATAATAGGAGATGAGAGTTGACGTTCTTCCTGACTGAGGGTTGGCTCTTTCCAGCAGAATAGGCTTTGGGCGAAATTAAGTCGGGCATTAATAGCGGCGCGACTAGGAGGCAAATTATTTAATTGGGGTTCAATTTGAGACACCAAATCTGGCACTTGAGGCCAGGACTGCTTTTTCACCAACAGACTCAGTTCATTGAGTTGAGCTTGAATTATGAGGGTAGCTGTTCCTGACTCAGTAGCTGCTTTAACTGCCTCTTGGTAGAATGTTAAAGCTTCTCTAGCATTGTCATTTTTGCCTTGGACACGAGCGGTATTGCCTAAGCTGAGATAGATAGCAGCAATTTCGGCGTTTTTGCTTGGGAAAGGTTCTAATTGTTTAGCTCCCTCCAAACTAGCTTCTAATAGAACTTCCGAGTTAGTTGGCTGACCTAAAACTCGCAGTACATCACCGAGATTTCGCAATTTCTGGACTTCGAGTAAGGAAGCGGGGCGTTGAGCAAATACTTGGAGTTGTTGCTTTAAATCTTCTGGGGTTAATTTCCTTAATGCTTGACAATTTTGAACATTCAGCTCTATTATTGATAATAAACTCTTGCAAGCGCGGGGATAAAGTCCTAAGTCTTGGAGTACCTGAATTTGGTTAAACTCATTCTGGGCGGCTGCTTCTGGTCTGTCAATTTCCCGATACAGGTCAGCAGCTTGTTGCCAAGTTTCTAGAGCTTTTTCCGGCTTTTCTACCTCCCGCAACTGCTTTCCTTGAATATCCAGGGTTTGAGCGAGGATGCGCTGTGTTTCTGGTGTTTTTTCTAGGGTTTGTAGGATATTTAGGCTTTCGTCAATAGCCTTTTGTGCTAATTCCCACTCTCGAAGTTGTTGACGAGTTAGGGAAAGGTTGCTTAGTGCCATGGCATGGTTGAGTTGATCCCCTTGTTTAGCAAAGGCGACTACCGCTTGTTCCCAAAATCTGGCGGCTTCAGGAAAGTTTCTGGTTTGATAGAGGCTTCTAGCCTGTTTTTCCAGGCTGAAGCTATCAGGTTGAATTTGGAATATGGGAGTTTGGGGGCTCATCTGAGCAACCACTGGGGGAATTGCTAGGCCTATGAAAAATAAAATTAACAACAGCAGACTTTGGAGGAAATGCCGTTGGTTAATTAGTGTTTTAAGGAATTTCCAATTATTTGGGGTATTTTTGGGCTTCATTCTTTTTCCTCATCAGTTGTCAGTTGTGAATTTTCTCAGCGAGGCTGACAGGTAGCAGGATTAGCTCTGTGCTTTTGAACCTGGGTATTAGTGGGGTCGTAACTCACTAAGATCACCTCACCTTTTTCATTAAGTTTCCACCCTTTGGCGGGAACAATTTGGGCAGTAGAAGTCGGTGGTGGCGGTGGGGTAACAGTGGCTGCCGTCCCTGTGGCTGCTTCCACTAATCCCACTTCTAAGGGGTCGCTGTTTAGGGTTTGAGCAGGACTGGGAGACAAACCCCCTCGCCCCGTGATGATATATTCGCTTTCTTCTCCCTGTAGGCATGGATTTTGGGCAATCAATTGGTCAGGATCTACCACGTTTTCTGACAACTTAATTAATCCCTGACTAGGATCAATATCAGGGGTATTGATTTCGATAACTCCATCAATTCCTAGTTGTGAGCTAGCATCAATGGTGCTATTAGGGAAGCTAAAAATACCTTGAGTTGCAATCGATATATTGCCACCGTTGCCTTCAAAAGCATTGGCAGTGATGTCGCTGTCGTCTCTGGCGAGGAAAAATTCAGTCGATAGGTTGATGTTTCCACCATTACCTGTCCCTCCTGCCGTAGTTGAGATGGGACTGTTGTTTCGCAAGCTGAAGAGATTGGCAATATTGAAAGTCATGTTACCTCCTTGGCCACTAGCAGTAATGGCAGAGACTTTAGAACCACGATCAAGGAAGAGGTCCCCAGCACTGAGGAATATATTACCACTGTTGCCCTGTCCTGCGCTGCTTACAACTATTTCAGAGCTATTGGTGATAGTAACTTTGGTGGCGTCAATGGAGATGTCGCTACCATTCCCTGTGGACTCAGGAAGAGTATCGGCAGCTATCCCAGCACCATTTTTAACTTCCAGAGAGCCGGTAGTAATAGTAACACCCCCTGCATTCCCTTCTGCTCCTGGTGCTACACTGCTATTTACTCCAGTTAAAATTTCTGAGTCTCCTCCATCCAAGACGACAGTCTCAGTAGCATTAATATTCACAGTCCCTGCATCTCCTTTACTAAAGGTAACGGCACCTATCACAGCACCATTTTTAACTTCCAGAGAGCCGGTGGTAA
>ENA-UENX01000617-UENX01000617.1-marine-metagenome-genome-assembly--contig:-NODE-617-length-11130-cov-161.699288_pt1 | contig 11130 bp, 8 predicted proteins | sample MGYA00237875_ERZ529327 | MGnify/ENA primary metagenome ERZ529327 (study PRJEB26372, sample SAMN05368347) | marine metagenome | biome: cultured habitat; feature: ocean water; material: water; isolation...
ATAATTTCTTTGTCACTTGAGTTTTTTTTACCTGTTCTAGGAGACTTGATGGTAACAACTCCCCAATTATTGGAAACCAATAATTAAAGATATCATTGGCAGTAGTTTCACTGACTCCAAATTGAATTCCTAATAGTTGAAAAGTTGTCAAATGTCTTAAATAAGTTAAGGTTAAAATGATTTGTTCACAAGAACGATAATTTAGGTGATCTACCACCACCAGAAGCGATTATTCTAACTTTTTTAGCTGTGGCTATTTCTCGCTTCTTCGATACAAAGTTTTTTTGCTTGTTTTAATAACTTTTCTACCCGTTCATACTTGATACCTAATAAAATTTCTGATTCTTGTGGAAGATGTCTGAATATACTCAAGTATATTAGTCATAATTTGCCTACAAAAATTTCTATTTTTTATTACTCTATCACAATTTATTTATTTTTCGGAGATGTCTATTGACTATCTCTTCCATCTGGGATAAATTTTCACTCGTTTTGATTACTTATAGATTCATTAATTAGCGGCCAGAGTTGTTCGGCTGGTTGTATAAGCAATCCCTTTGATCCTATTCCATAATCCTCCATCTGGTGCTTTCTCCTGGAGTAACATTATTAGTTTTGCCTGTAGTTACTCACAGAGAAATCCTTTTAGTCCTAGATGTTGATAGTGACTATCTACCAATCCTTCTTGACCCTGATGATTGTAGCAACGTACAATTTTCTTAATGGCCTCCAAACGATAGCCTGTAGCTGAAGAAACTTCTCTCATTGTTTTTCTCTTTGCGCTTAAATATCAGGTCTTTTCTATGGGATCATTAGATAGCTCAGGAGTTTCTTTCCAGTTCATCTAAACTTAGGTATTTTTAAATACTTAAGCGTCTTAGTATAATGGCGCTCGCATTAGTGTTGGATAAAAATATCACTCCAGGCAATTTTTTTTCTATTATTCTATATATATAAAAACGATATTACCAGACATGATATTACTTTTGCCTGGTGCTTCCGTTTTTCGTCTCGGATTACCCTTAGAGCTAATAATTAAGTTAAATGAATTATAACATATGTTTAAAAACAAAACAATTAATAAGTAGAAAGATCATGGGGGAGGCTTCAAACCAAATTTTTCGGTAAAATTAAAATTTCTAAAGTTTATAATATTATGTCTTGGTCTCGAATAGTTAGTGGACTTGTAGCAATTGCGGTAGCTCTGGGAATGATTATCTTTGGGGGATGGTGGTTTACAGCAGGCATGGGAGTCATAGTTTACCTAGGCCAACTCGAATATTTTCAACTAGCTAGTACTAAAGGTATTGTACCAGCAGCCAAAACTACTCTAGGGCTAAGTCAAGTCATGTTAGTAGTAGCAGCTCTCAATCCTAATTTAGTAGATGCCATATTTACATTAGCAGGAACTATAATCTGTTTTTATCTACTGTTTCAGCCAAAATTAGCAAGTATAGCTGACATAGCATCATCAATTTTAGGTCTATTTTATGGTGGATATCTACCTAGCTATTGGATTAGACTCAGAGTTGGATTTGAAGCTCAATTACAGATATCCCAAATAACTTTAGAAAACTACGAGTATACTTCATGGATAGACCCTTTGAGTTGGCCTTCGAGCTTAACATTTACTCTGCTTGGTTTTTGCTGTATATGGGCTGCTGATATAGGTGCTTATTTTGTCGGGAAGTTCTTTGGTCGAATTAGACTTTCAGAAATAAGCCCGAAAAAGACTGTGGAGGGTGCAGTATTTGGAGTTTTAGGTAGTGTAGGAGTAGCTACAATAGGTTCTTGGTACTTAGATTGGCCTGGTTCCCCTTGGACAGGTGCTGTCTTAGGGTTAATAGTAGGTATTGCTAGCCTACTTGGAGACTTAACGGAATCAATGATGAAACGAGATGCAGGTGTTAAAGATTCTGGACAACTCATACCTGGACATGGAGGAATTCTTGACCGCACTGACAGTTATGTTTTTACTGCACCCCTTATATATTATTTTTTCACCTTACTTTTACCAGCCCTCAAAAATTATAATTAGGGCTGGCTGAATGAATAAATATAGAATCCTGATGATACATCACTGTTAGTGATGGCTTATCTTGAGAAAAGGACCAAAAAATCACGAAATTAATATTTTTTCACTTAGGATTTTTCGTGACTTGAATAGGAAAAATGCAAAAAAATTAACATACTGCAACTATTGCCTATTCCCAACTCCCCATTTCCTGCCCTCACTAACAAATTTTTTGAGCAATTAACCTCTAATTGAAATATAAGATAAATCAACCTTTGACCAAACACAGTTGTTTTTCTTCTTTTGTGTTCTCAAATTATTTGCTTTTCCCTAAAATCTAGAATGAATTTTGTACCTTACTCCTAATAATAATTTTAATAGTTGAATTTAGGATTTAACTATTAAGCTACCTTGACAAATAAGTTGACCAGATTCTAATGTTAATTCTTGTAGTTTAACATCAGAACCTAAATCTACTTTGATGGTATTTGAAAGGTCATAATTAGACTTTTGTAAAACTTGAAATTCAAAATTTTCTAGCAATAATTTACAACTAGTAGCAAGCTTTAAACTAGTATGTAAATTTATTGGGATTTTTTCATCAAACTTAGACATAAAGTTAGCAAACAGACTAAGATGACCTGTAAATATTTCAGCTTTTTGGTCATACAATCGAATAGGTTTCTCTAGGCATTCTATAAAATCTGACTGTAATAGTGGGGTTAAAAAATCAACAATAGCCTGAGACAAAAGACCAGATTTTAGACTAGAATTAAAGTCAGATTGAAGACATTTAATCTGACAAAATATAGGAAAAGATTCTAAGATTTTCAATTTTTTTCCCCTGATAATTTGACCAATATTAATCCGAATACCAGTAGCAGATAATTTCACCTCAGTCAAATGTAATCCTCGAAAAATGACATTAGAAGCAGCAAGAGAAACTCGTGGGATTTGACCTGTAATAATTTGGCGATCACCTCCTTCAATATGAACCTTTAATTGTTCTACCTGTTCTAATTGTGATTTTAACCAAAATTGCAAAGCAGGAGATAGGAACCTACTAACAATTCTACTCTTTCTTTTTGTTGATATTTCATCTAAACTCTGATCAGCAATATCAGAACCAGAAATATGATGCAGTTGTGGTAAATTTTTATTCATTAAAGACACCATGAGGATTAGTATACTCTATACTCAATTGTGTAATTATTTCCAGAGATAAGAAATATATAAACTAGCAGATTTTAAATATTTAGGGTAGGAGAAAATATCCAATAAAGTGATGAAATAAATAATATGGATGAAAGATTACAAAAAATATTATCTCAGTGGGGCATAGCATCTCGGCGTCAAGCTGAACAAATGATCATAGCGGGACGAGTAAAGGTTAATGGTAAAATTGTCCAATTAGGAGAAAAGGCTCAACCAGACTTGGACAATATTGAAGTGGATGGTTTGCCCATTAGACCCGAAGCTCGACCATCACCCATATATTTATTGTTAAATAAACCTATGGGAGTAATTTCAACTTGTTCGGAACCTAGGAAACGTAGTAAAGTTTTAGATATCCTAAACGCAGAACTACGAAATGGAAAAGGTATTCATCCTGTAGGACGTTTAGATGCAGACTCTACAGGAGCATTACTCCTCACAAATGATGGTCGGGTGACTTATTGTTTAACCCACCCCAAATATTGTCTTTCTAAAACCTATCAAGTTTTGGTAGAAGGTCATCCCCAAGAATCAATCTTAAAGTTGTGGCGTCAAGGTATTATTTTATCTGGTAAAAAAACTTTACCCGCTGAGGTTAAAGTCTTAAAAGAATGTAATAGTTCTCAAACTCTTTTAGAAGTGGTCATCTCTGAAGGCAGAAATCGCCAGATTCGTAGAGTTGCAGATAAATTGGGACATCGTGTACTTAAACTACACCGTACTGCAATTGGTCAAATTAAGTTGCAGTTGCCTGGAGAGTCAGTTTTACCTATTGGCCATTATAGACAATTAAAGGATTTTGAAATTGAGTTTTTGGATGACCAAATTATTGAATCTAAATTCAGCTAAAAACTCTTTTTTATGACAAACAAGTATGTTTTTTAAAGTCTGAACTAAGTGGCTCAAATAATTTAAATATCTAAATAATATTTCTAAATTATTTTATACTTTGTGCTGGGTCAATTTTGCTCCCTCAATTAGCTATCAGCTTTTTGAACTTGGGCAACAACAAGCATCGGATGCTTAAGTAAGGCTTGAAATATACTTCATGCAAGTCAAAAAAATGACTATCCTGATTGCTGAATGTTGACTACTTGTTTAATAAAAATATATTTTGAAAAACAGAAATTTTATTCAATCGTATTATAGATATATTTAGGATTCTTCATAGCCAAAATTCTTTCTTAAACTAAGCATCCAAAATTAATCATATTATTGCTCAAATTAAGTTATACAAAATAAATCAAATAATGTTACAAGTAATAGAAGTGATTAAAATAATTTATATAAGATGTGATGTCTCTTTGATGAAAAATCAAGTTTATCCTTTCTCATCAAGAAACTAAAATAGATGCCCATAGAAAAATAATAGATAATAAATCTCTCAAATAAATGGTTAGATGCTGTGTCTTCTGAATTATAAATCCTGAATCATAACTCCTAGTAATTTGTAGCCAACTTTTTTCCAAATGGGATAACTATCCAAACTAAACAAGTTATAGTTTATATAAATTAAGTTAAAGCAATGGTGAATTTAACAGCAATCAAAAACCTAAAAAAAAGTTTCTCTTTTGTACCTTTAAGGCAACGTTTTAATCGAAGAAAAAAAATATCTTTTGAAGAAAAACAAAGTCAGGCATTAAAAGATATCGGGGATAAATTAAAAATGTTTAGAAATAAACATTCTATTTGTTTAAAAAGAGTGGCAGTAGTGACAATGATTAGAATTAATTTACTAGAAGCAATAGAAGAAGGTAATTTAAAAGAACTGCCAGAGCCAGTTTATATTCAAGGTATGATTAAGCGATATGCAGATGCTATAGGATTAGATGGAGAGGAACTAGCAAACTCATTTCCAACTGCAAAAGTTCAGGAAATTACGATAAAATCTCTGCCGAATTTATCAATGCTTCAGCTACGACCATATCATCTTTACTTTTTATATGTATTACTTGTTATTTTAGCAGTTCGTTTGTTACCTTATGTTAATAACTCTTATTATATATGGATACGAGATGGTATTACTAAGTCTGAAAAACAACAATATGAACGAGAAAATGAGGTTAATGTTTTACCTCCAGTTTCTCAGAAAAATAGGAAAACTGAGGGAAGATCTTCAGATCAAACAACACAAAAGTCAGATAAACAAAATGATGGACAACCTGTAGTTCTCAGTGTAATTGCGAAAGAAGAATCTTGGGTATCAATAAAGATAGATGGAAAAGTAGCGTTTGAAGGGACTTTAGCTCAAGGCACTCAGAAAACTTGGTCAGCCCAAAAGCAACTGGTTTTTTTCGCAGGCAATGCTGGAGGAATAATTATACCTATTGATAATGGGCAAAATATGCAACTGGGAAAACCGGGTGAAGTCAAAGAAGTTGTTCTTACTTCTACTAACACCCAAATACAATAAATAGTATAGCTTTAAGCTATCAGCTTAAGTTAAAGCTATCTATTGGTTGTAAAAGATTTTAATTTCATTAATGTCTCAATACTTTTTTGTAGTGCTATAAAAATTAGAGTTGTTGGAAAATAACTTAGGTTAGGGAAAAATGAAAACTTAAACCGAGCAATTTTGGTTAGTGACTTTAGCTATTTATGCTGCTATTAGGTACAAGTTCCATAGCCCAGTTGCTGTTAACATTAATTTGTCATCAAAATCATACTTATAATTACGGTAAATCTGATTAACAGCCCCATAGCCCTTGATACCCGCAAAGGCGTTTTCACATATCACCCGCTTATTGACTCAATTTCCGATTTTTAAGGCGTTGCTGTTGCTGTTAATTCTCCCCCTTTTTGTTTTTTATGGGGTATGCTGATATTTTTATACTAATGTTAATACCTTGAAACCCACTCATAACTTCAATTGGTATCTCCACAGGTATATTTCCTATCAACTTTTCCTGGTGTAGGAGTTTCAAGTCATGTAACTTTCCCTCTCTTGCCTTACTCAACAACAACACTTGCTTATTGTGCTCTACTGCTGCTAGATATTTGCGAGATAGACGCTTTTTTTTGCCTGAATAATTCAGTTTTTGTTTTTCTGAGTCCGTTCATCGTTGCAATGGCCATTCTGTGCCATCTATTACCACTCGTTCTACTCCAGGAAAACGTTCTATAAATCCTTGGACGCTGTTAATTTTGCGCTCTGGTAGTACCTTATTTCTTCATATACCGGAGTAAAGGCTGAGAGCAAGGATTGAAATGCTTTACGATTTAATCCTGTTAATGCTCTGAGTAACCTATCTTGTCTTAAAGCCTATTTAATGTTTAGCATTAAAGTTGGCCAATTTGCTGTTAACTTATTTTACCTTATTTCCCAACAACTCTATTAAAGATTATGTATGATTTCTCCTAATTGGAAAAAAACGGCCAGGGAGAATGATCAAGGCTTTTAGGTAAAAAAGTTATAACACATGGGGGATAACGGATTCTAGCTATTTTGATAGCATTAACGTAATTCCCTTGTCTAAACTTACTTTGACTGATTTTTTGGACTAGAAAATGTTTAAGTACCACTAATATTAATCCTCGTTATTTGTTGGGGTACGACCATAAATATCTGTCACCTCTTTGAGGCGATCACTTATATCTGAAGTTAACATCTCTGATCGATAACGCCAACTCCAATTACCATCAGGAACACCAGGCTGATTCATAATAGCTTCTTCCCCCAACCCTAAAATATCTTGTAGAGGAAAAATTGCCATATAAGCCACAGAAGACATAGCTAAACGAATTAAATCCCAATGAATGCCATGACCCCAACTATTACCAACAAAACGATAAACTCTTTCCTGTTCTTGAGGAGAACGCTTATTAAACCAGCCGACAGTAGTATTGTTATCGTGAGTGCCAGTATAAACAACCCAATTAGCAGAATTATAATTGCAGGGTAAATAGAGATTATCACTACCTGAGTCAAAAGCAAAATGTAGAATTTTCATACCAGGAAATTCAAACTGATCCCGTAATTGTTCTACTTCAGTAGTAATAACTCCTAAATCCTCAGCAATAACTGGCAGTTTACCTAACTTTTCTTTAATAGTTTTAAAAAAAGCCCTACCTGGAGCTGTAATCCATGTACCATTTTTAGCTGTAGTTTCACCTTGGGGTACTGCCCAATAAGAAACCAAACCTAGAAAATGGTCAATCCTAATCAAATCAACTATATCCAGCATAGACTGAATCCGTTGTACCCACCAAAAAAAATCTTCCTGTTCCAATTTATCCCACTGATAAACTGGATTACCCCATAGTTGACCAGTCTCACTAAAATAATCTGGGGGAACGCCAGCCATTAAAGATGGTTCACTTGTTTGTGAATCTAAAGAGAATATTTCTGGATGTGACCAAACATCAGCACTATCATGGGCAACATATATAGGAACATCGCCAAAGATTTTAATTCCTTGTTGATTAGCATAACTTTTCAGCTGATCCCATTGCTGAAAGAATAAATATTGAAGAAATTTATGGTACTGAATTTTATCAGCTAAACGTTGTTGCCATTCTGCTAATGCTTGTGGTTGACGATGAGCGATGTCTTGATCCCAGGTATGCCAACTTGCTCCTTCGTGAGCCTCTTTCAAAGCCATATAAAAAGCATAATCGTCTAACCAAAAAGCTTTACTGTTACTGAATTGATTGAATGTCTCTTTTTTTTCTTCAGAAGCATATTTTTGAAAGTTTTGGTAAGCAGTTTTCAGCAAAGAACTTTTTACTTGGGCAACTGAATCAAAATCTACCTTATCCCTTGGAAATTCTGGTATATTAGAAAAATCTTCCTCAGAAAGCCATCCTTCATCTTTTAACTTATCTGGACTAATTAACAGAGGATTTCCTGCCATTGCTGAATAAGCTTGATAGGGAGAATTGCCAAAGCCTGTTGGCCCTAATGGTAGAACTTGCCAAATTTTTTGTCCACTATTTTTCAAAAAATTCACAAAATTGTATGCTTCCTGGCCTAAGTCACCAATTCCAAAGGGACTGGGAAAAGAAGTTGGATGCAGTAAAATACCGCTAGATCTCGAAAGTAGCATGATTAAACCTAAAAAATACTAATTAAAAAAGTTATTGGCATTACACCTCAGTCTAGAATTAATTTTACGATGGGGAGAGTGTTTTTTTGATTGAGAGTTAAAATTTTGCTTAATTTTTTATCTTTTTTGTAGTCTAATTAGGGTTTGCTGAGTGTGACTCGTTGGACGAAAAAAGTCAATAAGTACTTGTAGCCCACATCTCTAATAATGACCATAGGTGATATAAAATAATAACTCGCAATTTTTTCGAGGTTAAATTCCTCTCATCTTGGTTAGGCAATGACTCTGTAAGTCAGGTAATTTGAGGTAGAGCTGATTACTGTCGTTGCATGACCTAAACATCAGCAAAGGCTTAAGTCCTTTAGCCTTTGCTGCAAGAGTTGTCACTCCAAATTGAGTAAATACCAATCCTATTACAACTGTCGTCACCCTAGTTAAGGGTAATTATCCAAGTATCTACAGCAAACCAAAACGGTATGGTTTGCTTGCCTCTCGGTACTTTACTATGGCTCAGGACACTGCTGGTAAAACGCCACAGTTAAGCAGTCCTAGCCTAAGACGCGAAAAAGATTATGGGAACCAAGTAAACCCTTGATTTCTCCTCTATTTGGAAGTAGGGAAAGCGTACACTAGAAAGATCAAGTATTAAGGATATCTTAACAAGCAACAGTATAACCTTATAGCTAGGATACCCAGACATAGGAGGCTACTGGAGACATTAGTTTTAGTTGAAACTACTGACAACGGCTAAAACTCAGCTATTAGCAAGGGTGGCATCTATAAGTTATTCCGAATAATAATGAGACACTTTTTTAGCTAAAACCCTTGAAAGCCAGGAAAATCTCGTCTCTATCTAAACTAGGATAGCTATAGTAGTATGAACGGCAAACCCTTAAACATATGTCCATTGTCAGGGGCCTTATGATGAGCGAAACTATGATGTACGGCACGTGAAGGAGAGGTGATGCGGCAAAATGTCCCAATGACCTCAAGGGGTGACAAGCACTTCAAGAGTATTACTAACAATGGTTTAAAGGGTTAAGGCATAGCAATCGAACAAAAGCTTAGGACACTCCCTCTATTCCGGATTTGCTGTATAAACTAAGATTGATGGCTTAGATGGCTTAACCTATACTTTGACTGCTATAATTCTTAAAAATTACGATCAATAGTAAAAATGATAATTATTATTGGTACTTAACAAAATATAGCTAGAAAACAGGCTCGGATATAGACATAAAGAGGATTTTACATCAAAAAAGTATAAATCCTAAATTATCAACGGTTCTAACTATTTTTAGGGTATCGACGTAATTCCCTTAGCTAGACTGACTTTGAGTCATTTTTTTTGAATAGAAAATTTTGAAGTCCCAATTGTTGACTTTTTTAAGTTAAGGCCACTAACAAAATTCAGATCAGCCAATTAAATTTTTTTTTGTCATTAAATCAACTGTGAGCTTTTGAAAGTACAAATACTTAATCTAATAATATAGGCATCGCTTTTAATCCCCTTTGATAATAGAGCTTTTTTCTCTGATGATAGATTTATCATACCAGGGACAATATTGACTAAGTCATCCCAAGTTATAACCCACAATTCACCATACATACCTACTCAAAAATTGCTATGTCTTCTATCTTTTCGACTAGCTTAAAAGAACCGACAAATGTATTTTTGATACCCGGATTTTTTGATGATAATACCAAAGTTGACTAGAAAATCGTATAAGCTAATACGGTTTAGTTAAGACTGAAAATCATGTAAATTAGATATTGTTTCCAAAAAAGGAAATGAGGTGTGGTGAATCTGAAAGACTTATCATTATTCTGTTATAATATACAAAATTTTGAAGTGTTAAAGGGAATTGGAATGGCAATTCTAGCCACGGCATTTTTAGAAGCTACATAACTGCCTCCACCATCCTCTGCAAACGCCAAAACTCAGGTAGTTCTAAACAAGTAAGGATGTATTATTGTAGTTCGAGAAATATCAGATAGCTAGAATATGATTCTCGATCTTTTTTAGAAAATGATCAAGTTTTTCTGACATTGCATGAGATATTCTCTGTCTAATGGTAGATTTCAATCTCTCAATATAGTTAATTAGACTACTTATTTTACTAACTGCTTTATGTCGTGTGTTGGGGAATATTTCTTCTTATGCTGACCAAAAGGTTCTTATGTTCACCAAAAGTCTGTATAAGTGAGTGAATACTGTCGATAGACACCAGGCAAAAAATTCCACAACCCCCTAGCTCCATCTATATTGCGATCGCCAATGTAAGCTCCAACAATTTCAAGACTTATGGAAGTACACTATATATAGGGTGCTTTCATATTAAATTATCCATAATATAATTAGTTTTTTTTTTGAGATAGATATCATTTTAAATAGATGTGATTTAGGAATAGCAAAATTGATTAAAAATTGTTAGATTAATTTTCTCAAAATTGTAAATAATTAGATAATAATTATATGATTATATTACCAGTAAAAATATGGATTTTCATTATGTTAAATGCTGTCAATATTTACTCAAATCTAACACGTATTATACAATAACGCTCCTTAGCAAACCCAGAGAGAAAATATTAGTCACGATAAAATCAACCGTTATTTAATAATAAAGTCTTTAAATTCAGAAGATGTATGGCAAAATGTCAAAGAAGAATTTGTTCTATATGCAGTGGGGAATTTAATTTTTGATGGTACAGTAATCAAGAAAAAGTATGGGTTAAAAATTAAACTTGTGCAACTATAATACAGTAGTAATGAATATAAAGTTATAGTTATTTTAAATAAGAATGAGACACTATTTGGCGCAACAATTACGAAAATTTTATCAAGATATTTAT
>ENA-UENX01000619-UENX01000619.1-marine-metagenome-genome-assembly--contig:-NODE-619-length-11058-cov-4.066032_pt1 | contig 11058 bp, 7 predicted proteins | sample MGYA00237875_ERZ529327 | MGnify/ENA primary metagenome ERZ529327 (study PRJEB26372, sample SAMN05368347) | marine metagenome | biome: cultured habitat; feature: ocean water; material: water; isolation...
TGGAATGAAAGATCTTCCGCCGAGATATGCCGTCAAAGTAGCCGCATGGATGAAGCGACGATTCTGGGAAGAAGACTTAGCCATCTACGGAGGAATTACATTCACCAACATGCCGAACCAACAAATCTGGTACCCCAACAGTGGTTTTCATGATCATCGCGGCGGCCTTCTTGTTTTGGCCTACGCAGCCTTAAATCATGGAAAAACATTGGGTGAGCTGCCACCGCAGGAACGTTGCCAAGCCACAGTCGCGCTGGCCAAGCGAATTCACCCACAGATCACGGGGGAGATTGACGAAGATTCATTAATCACAATCGCATGGCAAAACATTGCGCATATCCGAAGCCCGTGGGTGGCCTGGACACCGGATCGCTATCAACGCTGGTTCAAGTTGATGACACAGCCCATGGAGTCTGTTGCGTTCGCCGGTGACTGGTGCAGCCATTTACCGGCTTGGCAAGAGGGAGCCATTCGTTCTGCTTACTCCTTGCTGTCGTGGGCGACGAAATGAGCAACAGCAGCACCAATCTTGAATGGAAAAGCCTGACACTCCTGTGCTTGCCGACACTCTCCATCTCGCTAAGCACGAATATCGTTGTTGCCGCACTATCAGATATCAATCATGCCTTCAAAGGAATTGAGGGGTTAGGAAGCTGGACTTTATTGCTGTACTCAGCAACTGCAGCCAGCCTCTCCATTGCAGCAGGAGAACTAGGTGATCGGGTCGGACTCCGTCGCGTGTACGGACAGGGGCTCATGATTTATCTGATTGGCAGCTGTATCGCTGCTCTCGCCATCAATGGGCCAATGCTCTTGGCAGGGCGAGTGGTGTCAGGAACCGGTGCGGCCATTCTGGCACCCGTTGCTTTGGCATTTCTGAGCCGAATGTATCAAGGTCGAGACAAACCAATCGCCTTTGGATATTGGGCTGCGAGCGTCACGATTGGAAAAGTCGCTGGACCAATCCTTGGGGGATTGATTGAAGCCATGAGCAGTTGGAGGTGGACGTTCATCGTCGCCGCCGCACCAGCACTGCTTGGCTTAATCATGATCAGAAAATTGCCTCGATTCGAGAGGACAGAAGACACAAAAAATCAACCAATCGATCTGATCGGCATTGGAGGACTATCAACACTCCCAGCCATTGGATTGATCACACTCAATCTATCCACTCACATACATACAAACATCCTGGCGATATTAACCATCATTATCTTCGCGATAGGTACTTTAACTTGGAGACACCTGAACAGTACACAACATCCCGCTATTCCACTTGCGCGCCTTAAAGAAAGCTCCTGGTGGAGACCAACAATCTTACAACTGATTGTTCGCATTGTATTCATGGCAATGCTTGTGATACTGACAAGCTATTTTCACAGCATACGTGGCGAGAGTGAAATCAACGCATCGAGAGATCTTCTGCCATTCTGCATTGCAGTGGGTATCATGTCATTCTCAACTGGCTATATCTGCCAATCACTGGGAGTTCGTAAACTGCTTCAAAGCGTCTTCGTGTTAGCTACAGCAGGTGCTGCAATACTGTTGTCAATAACTACAAGTGGGTTCCGACCAATTGATTGGGCCGCAATCATCACCATCGGTATTCTGGCAGGAAGCACATCACAACTAAGCCGTTTAGCGCTTTCAAATTTCGCACCAGAGGAGGCTATGAGAGGAGCATCTCTGAACACACTGGTGATTAATTTAGGATTAGCACTGGGCGCAGCATATCCAAACATGATTCATGGAATCGTCTCCAATGAACTTCACTTGGGCGGCCTGATGAGTCAAATAGAAATGCTATTCACAATGCGTCTTGAAATCATGATTCTACTTTTCCTCTTTATAGCAGGGACCTGGCAAGCAGGGAAAATCAAAGAGGCATAAACAACTTGATTAGTGTAGATGGGCAAAATCACTTTCACGCGCTGAAACACTGGCAGTGAGGAATTCAACCTCATAGGCAATCACATCACAATTGCCAGTATTTACGGCGTTATGCAAAAGGGGCACTTTGTGCGTCACAGCGGTTCCAGGCTTGAAATGAGTTTCACGGCCTATTGCCGAAGAAACCTCTTCAGGACCCTTGGCAATGTAATTCGTGAGAGTGCCTTCAGACAGCTGTATTGTAAGAAAATCCAGGTGATGAAAGTGCCATCCAGTCTTCTCACCAGGCTTCAAGACGTATTTAATCACTCTCGCCAAACCACTTTTCTCTAAGACCTCGATGTGATGCGCACTATCAGAATCAGCACTAAGCAAAAATACTGAGAAGATGAATTGGAAGAGAAGAGTTTTGTATAAGAGCCATCAGGGCCTAGCGAGTCACTCACAGCGATGGAATCAAAGTGTCACTTTACTATGGCAAGGGCACCATCAAATGGCAAGCAAGATTCCGGCAACTGGGCAAACCAATCAAAATATAAATAAAGGATTTGAAAAGAAGACCCTCTGCAGGAGATGGCTAGATTTAGAAATGAACAATAGACAAATGAGATGAATTTCATCATCGGAAGCCTGTTTCCAAAAGGCTCTGACGGAAAAGCAAATATTCAACTATCATCCAGATTTGAACAGGTCAAAACCGATAACGGTGAAATCATTATTCGCGAGAAAGACGACAACGACAAGACAAAAAGGCATAAACTCAAGTCAAATCTAGATATCACGAGCAAGCCTGTAACCATTACGAATGCCTCGGGCTTCATCAATAGCTGGTTCAAGGATGGAATCACATCAATTTATGATGAAGATGGGAACTTAGACAGCTCCTCAATCTTTGGCGGTGTTTACAGCAGAATAAAAAGTAAATGGACAAAGCAGCCAATTAATCAATCATTGAAATCATTGGTGATGCTTGGCTATGGTTTCACCAACAAAGATGCACCAGGGGCAGATCAGGTTGCCTCCACAGATGCCGAATGGATGGCCAAGGGTAAACAGGATTCGGAACTATATAATGCCGTCTTCAATCTAGAAAACTATGATCCAGCAGCAATGTGGGATCAATACAGTGGGTCCGACCTTGTTATCTCAAACTACGAAACGAAAAACCTACGACAGAATCTACCTGAAGGAAAAGCACAGTTAGAAGAGGGAGACAGCCCTAACCTCTGGCTCCCGGCTCTGCTATACAGCTATGGCGTAAAAGGAAAAGGCACAAGTTATCCAGGTCCCGTATTGATGGTGGCACCAGGCGATAAAATCAAGCTCAATTTCAGAAACAGAATCCGCATCGGGAATCTCAATACTGAAGAAACTCAGCAAGCAACATTGGTTAAAAATAGCACCTATGGAAATAGTGCTAGTGATGGTCTTGGCGGCACAACATCAACCAATTATCACTTTCACGGCTCACATACAAATCCCAATGGATTTGGAGACAATGTTGTATCCCGATTCACAACTGGTCAAAAATGGACAACGGAAATTGATCTACCTGAAGATCATGGCCAGGGCTCGTATTGGTATCACCCCCACTACCATCCCTCAGTCAACCAGCAGGTTTATGGAGGAGCTTCAGGCTTCATTCAAGTTGGTGATCCACTGAGTAAGATTCCCGGCTTTGAAAATATCCCCAGGAATCTTGCCATCCTGAAGACGATGGATCTTGGTCTCGATGAAAAATCGGGGCAGCTGCAGCTAGGGGCCTTTGACAACTATGGCGGTCCGTTGACCAATGCGATGACGATGGTCACGGTCAACGGAGAGTTCCAACCGCAAGCGGATGCAAAGCAAGGAGGGTGGCAATCGATTTCACTGAGCAATCAGTCCAACCAGGCTTTCTACAACGTCTCCCTAATTCATCAGGAGTCAGGAGAACGTCTCCCCCTCTACATTTACGGTGAGGATGGTCATCAGTTTCCAGAAATCAGACAAGCACATGGGACACTCTCTCAATCCACAAGCGCAAAAACTGGATTAATCGACGGGTACAAGCAGCAAACCGATGTCATCTCCATGGCACCGGGTAAGCGCGTTGATGTATTGGTGTATCTGCCTGATGGCAAGACGGAGATGGTGTCGCAATACAAATTTGTTGATGATGATGGCACGGAATTTACGACCGCCAATATGGGGGGATATCCAGATCTCAGCAGTGAAGCGAACGCACTAAAAAATGCAGACGGATCGCCGGCTGGTGCAACTGGCGGACAAAGTGCTGGAGCACTTGCAGTGTTTAATGTAAGTGATGGAACTCCTTTACTAAGTCAACAAAAACTTGATCGCAAGATCAATAGGGCCAATCAGAAGATCCAAGTTCAAGACATCGAGCCATCCACAAAACCAGAGGACTACAACAGCGAAGCTGTTCCCAGCGTGAATCTCTTCGAGCTCAATGGCAAAGGCAAAGAAATTTGGTCACCATTGCGCAAAAGAATCTTCAATTGGGCCAAAGAAACACTTGTAGGACCGAAGAAAGAATATGATCTAGCAACACGAGAACGCATCAAGTCATACAACAAGGGTGTTGATGCTGAGAATCGCTACAAACGATATGAAACGATCAACGGGTTGTTGGATGAAGAGAATCCAACATGGTTTGGCTATGAAAAACCATTTCTAATTAATGATCATGTATTTCCCAATGGCTCAATGACCATTGCCCAACTTGGGACAATGGAAGAGTGGACACTCAGGAACTGGAGTGTTAATGGACCTTCCAAATACATTGGCCACCCCTTTCATATTCACATCAATGACTATCAAACCAAGAACAGTGACACCGAATTAGACCAGAAGCGGAGCCTCGAAGATGTCACGATGCTGAATTCCTCGGGCTATCAATATATTGATACCAGCCCAAGTGCATCTGAAGGCAACAATGAAAAGTCTTTGGAACCGTTCCGTGGAAATTTTCACTCCATTGGAGTGAACGGACCTGACTATGATGCAACAGACAAAAATTCGCCCGTTGGCACGTGGGGAGCAAATGATCAAACAATTCGAATGTTATATCAAGACTATATCGGAACTTATGTTTTCCACTGCCACATTCTCCCGCATGAGGATGCTGGAATGATGCAAGTGATCACCATCGTCGAAAACACCGATAGCAGTTGGATTGTGCCGGCAGAATCCGACAACTATCTGAATTCCGACGGCTCAATCAACCTCAGACGTGCTCAGGACTTTCAAAAGTATTCCCTCATCCCTTCGGCAGTAAGTGGCTCCATACAGAGAATCCAGGTCGGTGATCTGACCCATGATTTCAGCCAAGATATTGCCATCAGCCGTACGGGCATCGATGGCGAGGGCGGCGTGGTTGAGTTGTATGACGGGGCCTCACTACTCAACAAGACAACACAACAACTGAGCTCCCTTACCCCCTATGCAAGATCAACAATCGCACCCTGGGCCTTCATCGAAGATTTCACAGGTGATGGAAAACGTGATTTAGTGACCGCTGGATTCAAGGGAGACAAAATTAATCTCTCAGACTTAAAAATCAAAGCCTGGACATCGAAAAAGAACGGCAAAGAATGGAGCCAGGCCTTTAAATTCAACCCGTTTGATGATATTGAGACTGATCTGCACACCGATGCTGGTCATCGCATGCCACACAGCAATCTGACAGCAGATCAAGTTAGTGTTGCCATGGCTGATATGAATCTGGATAATTTTCAGGATATCGCGATCACCTATGCCCTTAAAAATGGAGGCATACGTTTTGTTGTTCTGGATGGTGCCGCTTTATCGCTGAACTATCAAACCAACACGATGGAGGGGGGCTACCTCCCCGACGACAATGTTCTGGTTGACGCCGTCATCGATGATCCTGCACTCGACGCTCTCAGCAACATCGTGCTCACTGCTGGTTTCAGCAGCTATGCACAATCGGCACTGGAAGACGTGATCATCACCGCTAAATCAAAAGACAACAAACACAAGACAGTTTTTACAACGCAGCTCCAGGCCGGTCATTTCATTGCCACCTCCGAAATGGAGGCCTCAGATGATGGTGGTTCCCATGCTGGGCATGGCATGCCAGCACCGGATGACGAGCGTGTGCTCAATCTCCGCCATGATTCGATGCCTCTTCAGATTGTTGAAACCCAGACGTTCAGCAAATCAGGTGAAGCGGCGACTCCAACCATTCATGGTGTGTTTGGAACAACAGGGCTAGCCATTGGTGACAAGTTGGTGATTGCCCAAGGCATCAGCAGTCAGGACGGTGAGACCAGCTATGGCAATGCTTCGTCCTCCAACAATCTGTTCAACACATCCCAACAACTTGCTCTGGATCTGGATGAATTGACTCGCGTTAATTCCAAGGATCTCCGCGGTGTCGTGGGATCTGACCTTGACACGACGTACAAACCCAGGCAAACCCAGCAGCGGGTGAACATGGCGAATTTGCTCTACTTCGCTTACACGGGACAAACCATGGCCCCGTCCGACCTGGCCAATGCGGCGGGTTCGGAATTGGGCGGAGGGAAAAGTGCCAAGGAACTCGCCTTTGACTTGCTGGACGGTGAAGCGATCAAACCAGCGATGACCACCAACTTCAAAAGGAAGAATGTCCCTCTGGCCGAGAAATCGGTGAAGGACATCGTGACAGGAACCACCAAGAATCTGTTCCACCGTCGTCCAACCTCAGCTGAGCTCGATCGCTGGACAGCCGAAGTGGACAGTGGTCTCGACAAATCACTGCTGCCTCTCGCCGTTCTTCAGGCTGTCGATGGTGATGACGTGTACCGCACCAGTCTGCTGTCAGCCATCGCCCAATGGAATCAAGCTCAATGGAGCACCAACGCAGTGCAGAAAGGGGCCTTTGGCCAGGGTTTTAGCAGCGACAAAAAGCGCTTCCGCGCCACGACCAAGCAGATCTCAGACATCGGACTTCAAACCGGCTGGGACAGCGCCCGCGATGCCTTCTCGACCTACACCGAAGAGACCTTGGAGCGTCTGATTGGCACTGAGATCTCGAAGTCCGGCTTCTTCTGATCCATGGTCCGAAGCACGATTGATACGCTGGATTGATGAACCTCGAGCCAGCGTGATCAGCGAGGTCATCAACAAGGAATCGGCCGCAGCCTACCGATCAAACACTCTGCGCAAACGTCTCCTCAGTGGCCTCGGTGTGGGCGGCTTTGGCCTGCTTGTCGTGAGCCTGGGGGGGTGGTGGTTCACCGCCGCGCTGGGGGGAATGGTGCACCTTGGCCTGCTGGAGTTCTTCCGGATGGCGCAATTCAAGGGGATTCGCCCCGCCACCAAAACTACCCTGGTGGCCTGCCAACTGCTGCTGTTCACCACCCAGTGGGCGATCCAGGGCGGGCTGCCGGCTGATGTGGCCCATGCCGTTCTGCCCCTCTCTGGAGCCGCCATCTGCGGTTGGCTCCTGCTGCAACCGGTGACAGGTTCCATCGCCGACATTGCGGCATCGATCTTCGGGTTGTTCTACCTCGGTTTTTTGCCCAGCCACTGGCTGAGTCTGCGCGGTTTGGACAACGGTCTGGAGATCACCCTGTCGGCCTGCCTGATGATCGTGGCCACCGACATCGGCTCCTGGGCCGTGGGACGGCGTTACGGGCGCCGGCCCCTCTCACCGATCTCCCCTGGGAAAACCATCGAGGGGGCGATCGGGGGATTCATCTCGGCCATGCTGATCGGCCTGATCTGCGGCCAGCTGATGGGCTGGGCGCTGCATGGCCTGCCGGGCCTGCTGCTGGGGGCGCTGATCGCTCTGTTCGCCCTGGTGGGAGACCTGACGGAATCGATGATGAAACGCGATGCAGGCGTGAAGGACTCCGGTGACGTGCTGCCCGGCCATGGCGGGATCCTGGACCGAATCGACAGCTATCTGTTCACCCCAGCGGTGGTCTTTTACGCGATCGCTCTATGCCAACCGCTGTTGGCCCCATAAGCAGCGCTAAGGGATGACGCTGGCCTGGCCTTTGAGGGCCATCTGGCCACCCGCCAGCTGCACCTGCTCGATTCGAATGGCGGGATCCATCGGCAGCAAGGTGCGCGGTTCATCGGCGGTCTCCGGCCGGAAGCACAGTGTTCCCTGCTCCGCATTGAGGCGGAAGCGACGGCAAACAGGGTCTTGATGGGCCGCAACGGGCACCTGCAACTCGAGCAGATCCACGTCAATGCGCAGCGCCCCCAACGGGCTGAGCCCCATCAGCTGCTCAGCCATCCAGTCCCCGAGCCAGCGCCAGGGTTCGGCCAGCAAGGCGCTGTTGAGCTGACGGCCGTTGAAGCTCACCTCACCCGCCACCTGGAACGGCTGCTTCAGGGCCAGCATCTGACCGGGACTGAGCAGCTTCATGTCCACCGCAATCGAACCGCTGCGCAACTCAACATGCTGCAAGGGCAGCCCCTGGAAACAGGCATCCCTCGCCGTGAGGGTCACACCATCCAGACGCCCCCGCAGCAATGACCAGCTGGAGCCGTTCAGGGCCAGTTCGAGGCTGCCGATGCTGTCGCATTGGCTGCGAATCCACAGGCGCAGGGCCCCTGCCAGCACATTGAGAACAGGATCAGCCATGGTTCAACAGCGCCTGACACCGCTCAGCCACCTTGCGAGGCTGATCGATATGGGGGAGATGGCCGCAGGAAGGGAAGGTCTCCACCGGCTGATCCAACAAGGCCTGAAGCGCCTGCTTCTGCGGTGCACGCAGAATCCGATCGTTGTCACCCCAGATCACGTGCAGTGATTGGGAGGGCAGGGGATCCCCACATCCGGCGAAACCACCGCTGCGGGCGAAGGCCGCCAAGGCCTCCGCCCAGCCGGGGCATTGCAGGTGCAACGAGGCGATTTGCTCTTCCGGAGCACCCACATCCGCATCGGGATCAGCGAAAGCCTGGCGACACAGCCCCCGCCGCACACCAGGACGCCCCAGAAACCAGGCACCAAAACGATCCAACAGGGGCGGAACAGGCATCGGACGCCCCGTGAGACCGGCAGGAGCCAGCAGCAGCAGAGAAGCCACACGATCGGGATGACGCCGGGCCAGCTCCACGGCTACTGACCCTCCCATGGAGGCCCCGATCAGGCTCAGGGGAGCGTCTGTGGGAAGCCGCTCAAGCAGTGCATCGAGATGGCGCAGCACCGGCTCCGGACCGTAGTCAAGCCCGAGGGGACGGGGGGAGAAGCCGAAGCCGAACAGGTCGGGGATGAACAGCTGAAAGCGATCCGCCAGCAAGGGAGCCAGACGCCGATATTCGAGAAAACTGCTGTCAAATCCATGCAGCAGCAGCAACGGAGTGCCCTGACCCAACATGGCTACCGGGAAGGGGTGATCAAGGCCCAGGCCAGGGAGGTCCCACCACTGCACTTGGGCGGCCAGGGACTTGGCCTGCGGGTCAAGCAGAGCCGGCCGCAGTTGATCCAGAAGCGTCTTCAACGGCTGACGGGGCTGAGTTCAGCGGCACCCACAAGGGCCTCCAACAAGGCACCAGGCGTCACGGGGAAGGGCAGATGATGCAGGTCGGAGCCCTCGCGACAGGCAAAGCGGCACACCTCCTGCAACTGACTGAGGCTGGCCTGAGCCAAGCCGAGATCATCGAGGCTGACCGGCAGGCCCAGCTGCCGCAGCAGCGGTAACAGTTGACGGTGCGCCTGGCCGGCAAGCCGGTTACCACCCAAACGTTCCTCCAGGCGAAGCTGCACAAGGATTCCAAACCCCACCTTCTCGCCATGCAGAACGTGGTGACAGGCCTCCAGCTGGGTGAGGCCGTTGTGAACGGCATGGGCCGCAACCGTGCGGCAACGGGCACCGCCCAGTCCCCCCATCACGCCAGCAGTGAGAGCACAGGCTTCGGCGGTGCGCACCCAGGCTTCACTGTCTGGATCCTTCAGCGCCGTAAGGCTGTCGATCAGCAATTGATCCCGCAGCACCCGTGCCATCTGCACGGCCTGCTGCACCAGACCATCGCTGCTGTCGCCGCTGCTCACCGAGGCCTCATACCACTTGGCCAGGGCATCAGCGACACCACTGACCAGCGTGCGGGGTGGGGCCTGGCGCACCAGGCCGTGATCGAAAACAAGAAGATCAGGACAGCGATCAAGGGCCACATCCCCTTCGAAAGCACCCTGAGGGGAATAGATGTTGGAGAGAGCCGTCCAGCCGGCACAGGTGGAGGCGCTCAGTGGAACGGTGATGCAGGGCAGGGAAAGGCGATGGGCCAGCAACTTGCCGGCGTCCAGAACTTTTCCGCCCCCGGCAGCCAAAACGGCGTCACAGCGCTGGGCTTCAGCAGCCACCCTCCGGAGATCCTGCTCACAGCAGTCGAACTGAAGCTGAGCTTGGAGGGGTTTGAGCCCCTGAGCCAAGAGATCCGACACCAAACGCTGACGCTGATCGGCAGTAGACGCACTGCGACCCAGCACTAGCGGACGTGAGCAGAGATATTTGATCTGAGGCAAGGCCTCATCCCAGGCTCCATCCCCCCGCAAAACGCTGGCGGGGGCAATGGAGTGGGACGAGATGGATCGACCCATCAGATGCTGGCACCGGCGAGTTGCGGTGCCATGTCCACCTGACCTTTGTGACGGACCACCACCTTCTTGCTCTCATCGACATCAACTTCGGCGTGGTCGCCGTCCTTGATCCGACCCGACAGCACCTCTTCGGCGAGGGAATCCTCGAGAAGACGCATGACGGCCCGACGCAGCGGACGTGCGCCATAGGCAGGGTTGTAGCCCTCCTCCACCAGGCGCTCCTTGAAGGCATCGGACACGGTGAGGGTGATGCCCTTCTCGCCCATGCGGCCAAAGACCTCCTTGAGCATGATCTCGGCGATCTCCTTGACCTCGTCGCGGTTGAGCTGGCGGAAGACGATGATTTCGTCGAGACGGTTGAGGAATTCAGGCCGGAAGTACTGCTTGAGCTCCTCATTCACCAGGGAACGGATCCGGGTGTACTGAGACTCCTCAGCGCTTTCACCGGAGAACTCGAAGCCGAGGCCGCCGCCACCCTTCTCGATCACCTTCGAACCGATGTTCGAGGTCATGATGATCAGGGTGTTCTTGAAATCGACCGTACGGCCCTTGGAATCGGTCAGACGGCCGTCTTCCAGAAGCTGCAGCAGCAGGTTGAACACATC
>ENA-UENX01000626-UENX01000626.1-marine-metagenome-genome-assembly--contig:-NODE-626-length-10911-cov-151.314948_pt1 | contig 10911 bp, 4 predicted proteins | sample MGYA00237875_ERZ529327 | MGnify/ENA primary metagenome ERZ529327 (study PRJEB26372, sample SAMN05368347) | marine metagenome | biome: cultured habitat; feature: ocean water; material: water; isolation...
AAAGTGTAGCTTAAGTTTATGAAATTAGTATAACATTTGCTATTTTCCATTTACCATTGTTAAATTCAAGAGTAAAGCGATAGGTTTTCTTCCCATCCCGACTAGCACTCTCATCAATAACTCCATCAATGTAAAGTGTTGGACTTTCGTAAACTCCCACATCAATTGTTGCTTGTTTTGCTGATAATTGAAAATTGCCAACAAGCTCAACAACAGGTTTTTCATAAGTATAATATGCTCGATTTCTACTAAGCCAATTTATAGTCCTTCGAGTTTTTTCATAGTAAGCACCAGTTGTATATTTTGATAAAAGTTGACGATTAGGAGAAGGACCTAAGACTTCACCTTTGATTTCTAACCAAGACCGAATCGCTTTAAGAGCAGTTTCGGAGGTTAAAAGACTACTGTCAACAATTGAAAACCCCCTAAGAATAGGTGCATCATTGACAGGTTCAACTGTAATTTCCAAATTTTTTATATCTGTTTTACTCTTTAAAGCACCAATAGGCCAAACAAATTCTTGCTCGTTAATAAAATCTTGTTTACCAAAGTCTTGAACAAATATTTTTAGGCGATCGCTACCAAAAAAGTTAGCATTACTTTCATACACAATTCCATTGTTACTCTTAAGAGTGTTGTTAACTTGGCTAGGAGTACCACAGAAAGTTACTGTATTATCGCTGCTGTATTTAATCTTACGAAATGATACACCATTAAATACATTTTCATTAACAATTATTGTTCCATTGTCTGCACTCAATTTTAAACAAATGTTATCTCCGTCAGGATCTTTAACACTAATTCCTTTGATATTGAATTTTTGTCTTCTTTGGCAGTTTGGTTTTCTGGAACAGTAAGAATTGGAGGTTGATTAATGGAATTAACGTTAACTATTCGATTAAGGGTATTACTACTTTTATTATCTCCATCACCATCAGTAATTTTGATTTCCAAGGTACGAGTACCATTTTTAGGATTATCTGATATGTTTTGATAAACAATGTTTTTTACTGCGGTTTCAACAGCTTGAATGGTAGCATTAGAATTGAAAACAACTTTCAAAGGCTTAGTGCCAATGCCACCTGATTTTTAATAGTACGATTCAAACTCTACATCAAAAAAGATGATCCTATATATTGTCAACAAGGATCATTGAATAAGAATGAATAAACTACCCTCATTATTAATGATTTTAGTTAACTATCAATTCTTAATATCCGAAAAAATTATTGCTTAAAAAGGATTAGCAAATTATCTGAATTTTCCCGCATAAAAATGAATTAAATATTGACAAAATAGCTATTTTTATACAATAAATAGAGGTCAATTTTGTTTTAGTTTATGGGAAATATTTGATGAATTTGCAGAATAATTCATAGCCCTGTGCCTTCAAAAACGGCTGAATTATTACGACTCTGTAGAATATCTGCAAACCTTTTGATTTCAGATTTTTAGTTTTGCCTATCACAGCTCTAGGAATTTTTTATTGTTAGTTTTATTTAATACTTAAATAGCCTTTAGGTATATATATGAGTAGATTAATTATATTCTATTTTATGAGAATAAATATCAATATTCATTAAATCAATCTCTAGTTTAATAGAAAGATTAATAAGATTTTCTTTGCCATAACCACATGGTAAAATTTCGTTACTTTCTAGCTTATTTAGGATTAATAATAATTGTTTTTTGAGGGTTTTATCAGAACTAAATATTTTACTTAGTTGTCTAGCAATTGGTTCAATAATTAACTTATTTTGTCGTTCTTTAATAGAGGAGTTTTCAGTAGTTATGATTAAGGAATGAGTAACAAATAAGTTTAAGTTAGTAGTAATTAATTCACCAATAACTTCTTCAATTAGGTAGTTAAGAATGTACTCCATTACTAGAGGTTCAACTGTATACATACTTAATTTTTTCTTGACTATGGAGCGCCAGATGAGAGCTTCTAAGCTTTCCAGGAGATTAACTTTAGAAATTGCTGGCACAATATCAGTTTCTAATTTTTGTACACTAGTCCAGTCTTGGTTAACTGCTAACCAAACCATAATTTTTTTTTCTAGTTCTGAAAGACGATGAAAGTGTTGGTCGAGGAGTCGGCGAATACCATTGAAGGTAGTAGTATTATGTTGGAGAAATTCTTTTAGGTCTCCATCGAATAAGTCTTTGATAGAGGTAGTGACTATTTTTAATGCTAGGGGACTATAGCCATAATATTCGCTAAGTTGTTGTTTTTGTGCTTCTGAACCTGATATTTCTCTAGTTTCTAGTAAGGCTTTAGCTATTTCTTTTGATCCAAATAGTTGCAAAGATCGTACTGCTGTATCTATACTTTCAAGGGCTGCTACTTCTGGGAGTTTTTCTCTACTGGTGAGAATAAGACAGCTAGAGTGAGATGTTTCGCTGATTAACTGAAATAATTGACTATAGTTTTCATAACCAGAGCGGTAATAACCTGTACATCCAGCTTTTAAAATAGTTTCGACACTATCTAAAATTATTAGACAGCGTGACTGGCGTAAGTATTCAAGAAGTTTGCTTAGTTCTCCTTGAGTACATTTTTGGTGAGAGAAAAACGAGATCAGTTCTCTCAGCATTATTTTTAGTGGTGGAGAGTGGCGCAGCGATCGCCAAATTATATAGTCAAATTCACTTTGTAGTTGTGTAGCAACTTTTGCTGCTACCGCTGTTTTACCGATACCACCCATACCAAGTAGGGCTATCAAGCGACAACCATCTGCGATAATATACTTTTGCAGTTGATTGAGTTCTTGAGAGCGTCCGTAAAAAACAGAAACATCTATAGCTTCTCCCCAATCAATTACTTTTGATTTATATACTATTTTATTTGTTTCACAAGAAGACAGGGAAGTTAGATGCTGTTGAGTATTTAGCTCGGTTTTGGCAATAAATGATTTCTGAATGCCAAATTTTTGTCTCAGCAGAGCGCGAAAATTTTTCTTGGTTACTTTTTCGTCTAAGACATTAGAAATACTTTGCCATAAGTTAGCAGCTACTCCTTTAATGTAGTCTGGATCATAACCTGCTTGCTCGGCAATTTCAGAATATCCTTTATCTTCCCAGGCTTGAGAAAATACCATTTTTTTTACAGCGTTTAAGGAGCCTGGAGGTAGAACTGTCTCCAGAACTTCCAATGCTTCTTCGACTTTCATTTTACTTAATATTTTGATATATTTTGAACTTACCCAAGGGCGGGCCCTCTTTCTCAGATAAATCATTGTTTTTAATAATAGATATCTACGAAAAAAATCTGGTTTTTGGCTTCGCCTGCACAAGTCCTTATATTTTAAATTATATATAAATTGATGTAATTTTACTGTTACTTATGATGCTATTTTATTTGATAATAAAGTAAGAATACTTAATTAATTTGTTGTGGCTTTAATATTTTTTTGACTCATAAATTACGCACAGACAGTAAATGTAGCGCATCTTAATTTCAGGGTTTGTTGATGCAAAGTTTCAGCAACGTTATGATTTTTTTGAGTTATCGAGCAGTATTTTGATTCTATCTCTATCCATAAAAAGTTAAATAACTGTCATTTTCATTGCAGGATATTTGAGTTAAAATAGAGTTATATTTAAATTATAATTAATATTTTAGTTGCGCAATAGTTTTTCCGATAAATTATTTTCAAATTATTCCATGCCAACATGGAGTAAGTAATATAGCAATCCTAAATAGGTCACAACACATAAAAAACGAGAAATAAATTATGAAACTCTTGCCTATTATTCATTGCTTATACCCCACTCCTGAAAAACACTAGAATTTTTGTACACAAATAAAAATAGGATTGCTATATAATTTTTTTAAATTTTTGCTTGACCACATTGGCAAAATTATATTCCTGTTAACTGCTTAATTGTGGTATTAAATTCTTAGATTTTTTTGAAGAGGTTTATTAGACATCTCCAAAATAAAAATTATGGTATAACTTTAATAAAAAATTTGTCAAAACTATAGACTAAAATCAGTTTATTTTCTCTGATATATTCGTCTCTAATATAAATATCCCTGCTTGAATTTTGGGCGCAATGATAATTTATACTCTTATTTCTACCTGACCTTTAACTTGATATTTTATTTTATTTGGTTTGGCCAATTTATTTAGTCCCCCTAGTGTTTGATATTTCCCCTTTTCTATGTACTCAATTTCTGGGATTTGGTAAAGTGTGTAATTTATTTTGTTTATCAACTTACAGTCACGATAGAAGCAACAGGGAAAGAAAAATAAAATCAAAAAAGATGACTGAAAATAAATTTAGTCTATTTTATTAGAAAAATTTTGATTGATTGACTAATACCTTTAAAAAATCTCCCCAGAATAGTTTAATTTTTTATGAAACTATGAGGTAGTTAATTCTAAAAACAGCAAAATTGTTATTAATTATTATTGTATTTGAAAAACCTCCTGAAGTGCTTCATCAAGAGTAGGCTTCATAACAACTCGGTTTTTATAAGAAACAATTACTCTTCTTAAAGTTGGCAAACTATTTTGCTCTGCTTCTAAATAAATAGGCTCAACATAAATCAGAGATTCATTAATTGGAATTACTAATAAATTCCCTTTAATTGCTTTTGAACCTTGACGATTCCAAAGAGAAATTTGCTGGGATATTTCTGGGTCTTGATTAATCAAAGCTTCAATTTGTTCTATACCATATATTAATCGTTGTTTAGGGAATTGATATAACAGTAACTTACCATAATTTTCCCCATCCGATCTTGCTGCTAACCAAGCAATTAAATTATTACGACTTGCTGGAGTATAAGGTAGAAGTAAAATGAATTCTTCTGAAGTTTCTGTTGGTAATTGTGTGATTAGATAATAAGGTTTGACTTTTTGTTGTTGAGCCCCATAAATCTCAATTGGAACCCGCCACAAGTCTTCCCGATTATAAAATACACGAGGGTCATCCATATGATAAGTTGACAAAACTTCAGATTGTACTTGAAATAAATCTAGTGGATAGCGGATATGAGTATAAAGACTAGTTGGCATTTCTTCAATGGAATTAAACATATCTGAAAATGCTTTTTTCCAGGTTCTAATAATAGGGTCTTTTGGGTCAGCAACATAGAATTTTACTGAACCATTATAGGCATCAATTACAACTTTTACTGAATTACGAATATAGTTAAACTCATTATTTTCTGGGTCAGAATAAGGGTAGTGATTAGTCGTAGTATAAGCATCAATAATCCAGTATAGATAATTAGGATTTTTTTGATTCATATTTTTATGACCAAAGTTAGGGTCAGCCACCACTAAATAAGGGTCATGATCATAACGTAGAAATGGAGCTATACTTCGGACTCTAGCATTAATATTACGACGATATAATAGTTTTGTTTCAGGTATAAATTCATTAGTTAATAACATTTTCCAGTCTTTAAGATATTTAGCAAATATCCATCTTTGCCACCCTTGACCAATAACAATTCCTCCACTTCCATCATAAGTGTTATAAGAGTTCGCTTCTCCACTAGGGTAATCTAATTCTTTATTTCTTTGTGCAGTAGAAGTCATAATATTAGTATTAGTAAGTTCTCCATAATAAATTCTCGGTTTACCGATGGGAATGCTGTCTCTAATCCTGTTTAATACTTCTAAAGTGCTATTCTTTTCCAAAGTAGGATCTGGCCCAATATTTTTCACAAAATATTCTGGTAATCCATTTTTTTCAACTTGATTAATTGGAGAAAGAGTAAAACCATAGCCATGAGTATAAACTAAATGTTCATTGACCCAAGTCTGTGCTGGCTGAGGTACAGATTCGTAGTTTAGTTCTCTAGCAGCTATAATTACTTGTTGTTTTTTAGTAAGATTATTTTTTGTTCTTTCTGACTCTTTTTTCAGAAATGTATAACGATCAATATCAGCATTTATAAATTCATAGTAGGGTCTAATTTGTTGCAATTGACGATTCGTTTGTAAAATTGGTCTTGTATCCCAAAGACGAATATTCTCAATGATTAACTTATTATTTATTAAGTCATCATAGGTAAGCTCATTATTTGGGTCGAATAATTCTACTTCTAATTTATCTACATCAATATAAGCTTCTTTAGTAAAGGTAATGCTACGTTTAATATAAGGAATTTCTCGTTCTATCTCATTAGGTTGGACAATTGCCATTTGTACAATTTTTGGTATTAACCAACCAGCAATTACTGCTATTATTAAATACCATGTCAAAATTGCTCTTAATGAATAGCTATTAGCGAATAGTTTAGCAATAACTTTTTTCTTTCTTTTTCTCTTACGACCTAAACGTAAAAACCACAAACTTGCCTCAATATAAGACTGAATACTTTTGACTGAAAAAATTGCTTGCCAAAATAGAAAAAATGCAATTAGTAACGCCAAAATCCCTAAAAATACATATGCTGGAAGCTGAACTTTTATATCGGTATAACCGGCACCATAAACTACACCACGGCGAGAGTAAAGTAACTCAAAACAGGCTATAAAGTAACTAAATGCTATGGTTAATATAAAACCTCCACCTAAACCGTGAAGATGCTTTTCTTGCTGTTGAGAAAATTGATAAAAATTTCCTTGGCTTAAACTTTTTCCTGATAATAAATATATCAAAATACAAGCAACAAATCCATATAGAAATAATCCAATTAACCAAAATCTTAATAGCTCTAAAACGGGGAGTTGAAAAACATAAAAGCTTATATCTATATGAAATAAATCTTCACTTTTATTAAAGGGAGTCCCATGCAACAGCTGTAATATATTTGCCCAATGGCTGGAAAGAATAAAGCTAAAAACTAAACTGAGAACTACTGCAAATACACTTAACCAGAGTATAGGATTAATAATTATAGCAAAAGATAATAGAAGAAATAATCCTAATAACCACAAATTAGATAGTATTGAGGTGAGTATTTTACAAATTGATTCGATGTTAAATTCTGATGGGATTTGAGGAGATACATTAGCAACTGTTAAATCAGGATACAAGTAATTAGTAAATACGTCAATATAATGGGTTAAAATTAATCCTACTAATAAAATTAATCCAAATATACAACATAACAACCAGCTTAGACTTAGTGACGGCTCAATTCGTAGTTTACTTGACGGTATAGTAACTGGGGGAATTAGCATAATTTCTTCAGATCTTTCAGTTATCCGAACTTGTTTTTTTGAATATTTAAAAAAGCTGGCTAATCTCAAATTCACTAAAAAAAAGCCCATACTAATTAAAAATGTTGTTATCCAAAGCCAAGTTTCTGTTTGCAGTTTATTTATTAATACAGGCAAATAATTCAGCTCTTGAAACCATAAAAAATCAGCTAATATATTAGTTGAAAATCCAAGTATTTCCCAGCATACAAATGAAAAAAATAATATTATTAATATATGTATTGATTTGATTCTTTTAAATGCTTTAATCAACCTACATTTTAATTGATAAATAATATGTATTTTCATTTATTTTGTTTTATATTAGTTAATTATTTGAGTTTTTTGAAACTTGATTCAAAGTATGAAGTACAAACATTAACGATCAAACTTTTGTAGTGAGGATATCTGGCAGGCCACAACGCAATAATCGTCCTTCATAATTTATGGTTTGATGGTAGGAATGCCAATTTTTGACTCGGAACTTAACTTTAAATAACTACCTGATCCTTACTTTGAATAACCTTGAATACTTTCTACAATTCCTATTACTAAAGTTTTAACAATAGACAAACCGAAACCTAATCTACTGTTAGCATAATTTTTGACCTTATATCCTCAGTAAAAAAAGTTGGATATCTTACCTTGTTGCGACAAATAAGTACCTTTAGCTTGGTCACAAACGTGAATTACTGCTTCATTATTTTGTTGATATAAATTTAATATAATATAATAATCTTTGTCAGAATATCTTACATAATTTAATTGTGAATAAAATTCAATAATACCTACTTTAAAATATTAGAGTTTATTATAAATTTAATTAATCATAAACTTCTATATTTACAGATATATCTTACCTTGACTTGAGGTTTTTGTATTTAAAACTCAAGCTACTACCAATATTATTATCATCTAAATTAGTATCATAATATGCTTTATTATACTTTTCAATATTGTTTTGCCATTTTTACTATTTATGCCACAAAATTATTCATAATTAGTAATTCTAAATAAAGGTGTATTTGGCCAATATCTAGATGGTCATTAAGTCCAATAAATATTTTCAAAACTTAATCCTAAGTTCTGCTTTCTCATAAGCTAATAACGTTGATTTTTTCTAAGTTATTGTCAAATTATTTTCCCTTATGAGGATACATTGTAAATACCCATAAATAATAGTTAAAGGAGCTCTTAATTTATGGGAAACATTACTGATAAACTACCTTTGGTATTTCCCAAAATCAGATAATTAGTCCAACATCATTTTCAACGTTTTGGCCAATTTTTTTAATTCATTAGGAGCAGCTTTAAAATAAACTGTTGCTTGATCTAGACATTCAGCATTAAGATGATCAGTAAATTGACTAATCTGGGGTAGAGAAATAAGGGAATGTTAAATATAAATAGTGATAGAAACTGTTATACCAATTGTTGCCAAGATACTAACTACACTTAAACTGATCACCATTGTCACTAATATCTTTTGAACGAGGATAATGTCTAAATAAACGTAAAGTTTACGGATAGTTATATCATTAACTACTACAGAATCAACATATAAAAAAGTCCCATCTACTAATTAGATATACTAAGAATTTTAGTCGCATCTTAGCTAGATATTTGAAAATAAAAAAGAAAGCTTTCAGTATTATTATGCAAACTTGCTGATGCAACCAGAAGATCTCTACTCTGACTCTTGACTCAAAGGAATAAATTGGCCATTGTTAAATTATCAATTGCCTTCTCTAAGGTATTGTTGGTGTACCAAGTTTTCTTAATACATTTCAACATTTTTGGAAAAATGTTTAGTTATCTCCTCAATATTACAAGGCTTTCCGTTGTTTAATGGTACAGCTACGAGAGCAAGTTACCATCACTACATCATTCTCGTTATTTACTCTGTACATAATTTGTCCGAAATCTGCTGTATGCTAGTAACTGACTATCAGTAGTTACTGCATCTTTAAATTTGCCCACAAAGCTATACTGCCTATTTCTAATACTGAAAATACTACAGTACCTATTGTGAGACTTTTTCGTAAACACGATGGAGCAAATTTGTATTGACCAAATCCCAAATTATTTGGCCATTTAACTATTTAACTATAAGCTTCATTTTGCTTTTTGTTGCTAAAAAATACTTGAATAATAACTGTCATTAACTTAGCTATTGCTCCTGAGAAAAGCCTGATAATTAATTAGATAAGTAGGTAGCCATGAAAAAACTTAGCTATATTAAGATTTGTATACTGACTTCAAGCTTCTCTACAGAGTTGATTAGAAAACTCTTTGACGCAATAAAAATTTGCTCTTGCTCAAAAGGTTATGAAAATAAAAACAATTAATACAGTTTTAAATAGTGTTTTTTATATTTTACAGCCATTTTGAGTTATTTATTAACATGATCGTGCCTCACGTTTTTTTGTCAGTATATGGATCATAAATACAATAATTTATTACCCACCAATTGTTCACTTTAAGAACAAAACACACATAGTTAACTACTACTATACCTCTAATTAGGGCTGGCTAATTAATTCTCAAAGTATTAACACAAATTATAGTGTAGCCAAATTTTGTATCAGCACAAAAAGTACCATAATTTTGGGAGCTTAAGCTAATGTATAGATAAAATTTTGGGCATATCTAGGCTGAAAAATCAGGAGGCAATTCTTAGTACACTAAACCTGGTAACTTTGCTATTTATCTATGCTTCCATGCTTAGGTACTTTACGGCAAAAAAAACTCAACCTATTAGAAAATAGATGTACTAACCCTAATTACTTGATGTTCATTACTGCTATACTGCTGACAAACAATTACCTCAATTAGAGGAGCGACCTTATCAATTTTATCTACAGATTTTTTTTAATAACTGTGTTATAATTATTAATGTTGTAAGTATCTTTCTATATCAAGTTTAATTTATTTAAAAACATTTTTCCATAAATTGATAGAGCTTAAAGTTGCTTTTTCAATAACAATTAATTGGGGTTTGCTCAAAATTAATGATAAATGTTTTAGAATTGAAAACATGAAATTTCCGAAATGTAACTCCACCCAAGCGAGGAAAAATAGCCGAACACTTGGCCAACAGTGTTTTCCATCTCATCTCAAATCTGTGGTAGTAAACTTGTTGAATTTTCTAAAAGTCAATCCTATCCACCACAGAAAAAAGAACTATGTCTAAAGATGTATTTCAATAGAATGAGTTGACGAGCTGTCCAAAGAATAACAGAGGTTTATCATACAACTATGATCAAATTTATAAAAGATGCAGGTATAAAATTACCAGATGCCCCTAAATAGTAACAGATACCTAAAATCACCGAAATTGATAAGTTACAAACTTTTTAAGGCCACAAAAAACACAAAGTTGGGATTTAGATAATAATTAATCATTAGAAGTCAGGAATCTTATTGTGGGTCTTAGGTGATTTCCTGACGCGACGCTACCACATTTCATATTGCTTTCCGAAACGCAGCAGCACAGCTTTTGAATATCTATGGTTAATAATTAGATGCTGGCATGGCTTTTGGTATGTATGTGATGGTTATTCTGTATACACTTGTTTGATTGCTTGAGAGGAGCACTCAGTTAGTAAAACTTATATGACCAAGATGGAAAAGGAAAATAATTGACTCCGACATTATTTGGTTTGGAATCTTATACAAAACCCTGTGCTACTCTAAGTCCCTTGAGATCCTCAAATATTCTATTCGTCTTCTGCTGCACTATCTA
>ENA-UENX01000627-UENX01000627.1-marine-metagenome-genome-assembly--contig:-NODE-627-length-10867-cov-177.044582_pt1 | contig 10867 bp, 12 predicted proteins | sample MGYA00237875_ERZ529327 | MGnify/ENA primary metagenome ERZ529327 (study PRJEB26372, sample SAMN05368347) | marine metagenome | biome: cultured habitat; feature: ocean water; material: water; isolation...
TAGCTTTGGGCAACAACTTCTAGTCAGTTTGTCGACTGCTAATGTTGATACAACAGGTGTGGTAGTTGATGAGAATACTCATAGGGTGCTAGTGGATATTATTATCGCTTTATACTTTACCCTATAAAGTCAATAGGTTATTTGAGATGGGACAATGTTAGATATTAATTGAGTTATAAAAGAAGACTGCCTCTTAAGAGCATTGACTGGACTGAAACGTAAGGCATTCGATGAATTATTACAAGCCTTTTGTATCCAACTTGAGTTGGAAGCGATCGCTAATAGCCAAAAACCTAGACTCCGAAATATAGGAGGAAGGAGAAAAGTATGATGGCTACAGGCCTAAGACAAGTCATGTTTTCATCAAGTTCAATTTTAAGTGCTACCTTACCTTTGATGTAGCAGGAGTGTTGTTTTATTTACACCGCAGCAGAGCACACTATTGGATGTTAAGACTACAGCCATTACCCTTAGAGTGCTTTCAGGAAAAAATGGCCTTACCAGAACGTAAGTTACAAAGCATTGAAGAATTTATTACCAGGTTTCCATCTACCACAGAAATGATGATTGACGTTACAGAACGGCCTATCCAGCCTCCAAAAGACTACCAAAAACAGAAACATCATTACTCAGGCAAAAAAAAGTACCATACTCGTAAACATCTGATCATAAAAGATTCAAAGAAAAGAGCCTTCGTCCCATCGTCATCAAGAAAGGGTAAGGTACATGACAAACGGCAGTTGGATGAAGAAAAGTTGGTAGATTTTGTGTCCTCAGGAGGTAAAAAGTAATGTAGATTTGGGTTTCCAGGGATTACAGAAAGAATTTGTCAATATCAAAATTCCCAGGAAAAAACGATTAGGAAAGGAATTAACTGAGGAAGAAAAACCTCTTAATAGAAAAAAAAGTAGCGCTCGGGTCAAATGTGAACATACAATATCTGGTGTAAAAAGATATAATGCAGCGAGAGAATTGTATCGAAATCACATCAAAGATGGTTAGCTATCGCTTCATGTTGACTGCGGTTATACTCTGGAATTTCTATTAGTGAAAGCCAGAATTTTCCCTTTTCACTTTAAGGTTTGATTTTGCGATAAGTCTATTTATTTAAGAGGCTGTTTGTCTAGTTTTCTTAAGTAGGAGCGATAGAACTCCGTTTCCCTCTTTTAAAGAATTTAATCCCATTCCAAATCAACAGACTATGGAGAAAAGTTAGAGCGATCGCCCAGACTATATTCTTAATAAAAATCCTTCCTAAAATCCCTACCGTTAAAACATGAATGCTTCCTACAATTAAGGTAGCACTCAACAATATTATCCCTTCAAACAAGACATATCCTATGACTAAACTAGCACTCAACCATAAATAATACCTCCAGATTTTATCCTCAATAAATTTAGGCTTAAGAATAGCTATAATTGTTACTAATAATGTTCCCAAACCCATCACTAATCCCCAAGTAAAAGATTCTAAATTCTGGGGATATTGACGGAGAGTAAAACCATATAATTGATTAAATAACCAAATTATCATTGAGGAAATTATTGCCTGTTTTCTATTAAGTGTTACCCCACTAATAGCAGCAAAACCTACTAAGGGAACGTGAGGATAAATAATACTACTAGCACTGCCAATAGTAATTAACAAAAATTCCCACAAACGAGAATAAGAGATTGCTTTTTCAGCATTACTCCAAAGATTATAATTTTCCGACGAATCAACTGTAATTTTATCATTCATAAATTTTGATTCCTAATATTTTTCAACCATTAGTTTTAGGATATAAATTTTTAGACAACTTCACCCCCCCTAATAAATGCTCATTAACAATACGTTTAGCAACATCAGAAGTGACACGAGTGTACCAAGTTCGGTCTGCCGAATAAAAGACCACCGGACCCATTTTGCAAACTTCCAGACAGCCAGAAGTAATCACATCTATATCTAATTCTGATGTTTTTACCGCTGTTTGTAAAGCCTCAAAAATTGGCTGCCACTTCCGAGAAGGATAACAACGACTCGACCGACAAACAGACAAATAAGGTCGTTTTAAAGGATTACTATTAAAAGGAATTGGACGAGTTCCTAAAACATAAATTTCTCGTAACTCCTGATAAAGTGCAAGTTTGGAAAACTCCGCTTTTTTCTCAGGCAAATAATCCTCATCTTCCCCTAAAAATGGATTCGGCAAAAATATCGTCATTAACTTTTCTGCCGCCCCATTCCAAAACTGAATACCCCAACTTTTTGCCACTCCTTCAGGGTTTAGGCGACGATAAAGTGCTGCCCGACTTAAAAGACGCTTTTCTCTTAATTCTATTGGTGTCGTACAGTGAGGTCCTCCTAAATTTTTTTCTAAGCATAAATGAATGTGCCAAGTGGGAGTTGCTACGGTCAAATAACCATCATAAATTAAGCAAAGTTTTGGAGGTTCAGTAAATTCTAATTCTAGTACGCCACCTTCAACAACATGACCTATTTGAACTTGTTGCCACTGTTGCTGAATTAATGTATACAGTAGAGGACCAGTGACATCTATTGTAGTAGGAAAATCTTCATATTCTATCGTTCCACCTTTAGGATTTTTTTCCGATACCATACGTTTTAATGGTGTGACCCATTGATTAAATTCATTCATTTTAGTTCTCTAGATTTAAAGTTTGTTTATCAACAAAATACCTCAAAAGTAGGGCTTTGAAGACTAAACTCTTACAGAATATTAGTGATATTTTAGTCAATACTATTTAATCATACTTGTTGATTCTTTCCTACTCCATACTCCCTATTTCCTCCCACTGAATTAAATAACATTAATTATACCGATCGCTTCTAAATTAAAACCACCAGAAGTCGCAACTAAAGATGATGTCTTCGGTTAGTTCAACCACTGTGCTCTATTTAGGAATGAGATTAAGAAAGTCAGGGCTTAGTAAGTCAACCCACCCATAAACCTTCCCAGGAGCGGAAGTATGGAATTTGAATCCCGCTCCAATATTTCGCCTTAAAAGGCAGGCTTTTAGACCCATATTATTTTGATAAAATAAAACCGGATAAAATTAATTACCCTCAAGAGGTTTATGCGGCATAAAGCATATTTTCCCGGTCTTATTTAATTTCCGTTCCTTAACGGAAAATTGCTGTCATTAATTCACAACTTGACAATATTCTTCATACACCCCATCAAGTAGTAAGTTTAAAGCATCTACTGCTGTTGCTGCTGCTGTTAATGCTTCCTGTTTTTGAGCATTAGTTTCACAGAGTTTTACTAATGCTTCTCGCGTAACTTTGCTGTGAATTTCATCAGCCTTTTCATGTACTTTAAAAAATGCCAAAGCTGCTTCAGAATTAATGCCGTAAAATTTTTTCAAACCAGCAATTTTAGTAGTAGCTACTTCGGGAATTTGGGATTCATAAGCATAGAGAGCAGCTAAACCTTTTGCTGTATTTTCACTGTGGGATAACTGTTGCAAAATCTTCACTGATTCCTGAGTTTTGGCTAGGTGTTGGCGCTCTTGTACAGCTTTCCGTTTTACACCCAAACCTTCTGCAAAACGCAACCATAATTCTGGGTGATTTGTGGCTCCCATTTCTTCTTCTATGAGATTTTCTAGGAGCATTTTTCGGATTTCTAAGTCGTCACAAGCTGCATGCGTAGCACTAACATAAGTAGGGAAATAATGAACTTGTAGATAATATTCTTGAGCGTACTCTTGCAACATTTCTAAAGATAATTTTCCTTCATTCCACATTTGATAGAATTGATGTTTAAGTAAATGTTTTTCTTCAATAATTTTGTCTAATTGAAGAAGAAACTCTTGAGTGGTTATTTTTATATTTTTAGTTAACATAATTGTTTGGCAAATAAATAATATATAGACATAGTATCATCTTTTTTTTTATTGTCAAGAGGCGAATAAATTTTATTAAAATTAACTGTTAATAAAGAATAATTTATTCAAAAAATATTTTTCTTAATTGTATAAATAGAAAAGCAAATAACTTTTAATCATTCAGGATTCAGCTTTTGCCAGAATCAATCAACTACTTAGACCCGCTAATTTTTTTTATAATTTTAATTATCCTTGGATACTAATTATTTTTTTGAGTTGAAAATGAGCTAATAATTCATAGCTTAAGTACTGACAGATAAACACTTACTATAACTTTTTTTATTTAATCTAAAGATATAATAAATTAGCAAATTTTAGAGATGATGATTATTTTGATATTCCTCTGAATATTGAGATGGAAATTCATTCCAAATTTTGACTACTTGTTGGTAACAACTAGGCGGACTAATCGGTAAATTAGTAAGATAAAAGAAAGTAACATAACTGCCAGATTCCAACATAAAAACGACATCTTTTTCAGGGTTATAATTATCTACAGCTTCTAAAATATGAGCATTCATAAAGTGTGTTTTAAGGGGGACAGTATCAGGTGCTTTTAACCAAGCATTGAGAAGAGGTACAAGATTATTACGAGGCACAAAATGTACTTTAAATGTTTCTCCACTTGCACCAATAATAGGTAAGTTTGTACTGCAAATAATTAGACCTCTTTGGCTACTTAAATAACCTTGCCAAGCATTATATCCTATAGAGATTAAATTAGTAGAAATAAACTCTTGCTGCCAATTATGTAAATAATTTTCTCGATCCATTTGATTCGATAACTTATATAATTAAACTACTTAGAAAAGATTTAGGTGTTGCTGAATAGAAATATGAATATGCCATTATTTGTTCTAGTTAAGCCCCCGCGCATCCCCCAAAATTGGGAGGCTAGGGGAGCTTGTATCATACCTAAAATCAGTAAGGCCAAAATTTACAAATGGATTTGAAGCATAATTAATAATTGCTTCTTAGTTATCAGGTTTAATAGTTAATTCTGTTTTTGTAAAGTGGGAGTTTAATATTGCTACAAAAATTCCCGTTTTTATGAGGTAAAATAACAATACTTTTAACAGGGTAAATATTTTTTAATTGTTCCCCTACTTCCCTAGTAAATAGCTTCGGAAACTGCTGTATTTTGAGGGAGATAGAAAAATGTTTGTTTACCCCCTCAATGCCAAATTATCTAAAATTAGGCAATTTTCAGCTTATGGACAAAAACAACAACTACTCCTGTCGCAAACTAATAGCAGCTTGTACCATATTCCGAGTTGCCGGAATTGCCTCTTCCCAACGACGAGTTTTCAAACCACAGTCGGGATTAACCCAAATTTGAGTTACAGGCAGATACTGAATACACTTATACAAACTTTCCCTCAAATATTCAGTAGTAGGAATACTCGGAGAGTGAACGTCATAAACTCCTGGTCCAACCTGAGCAGGATAATCAGCATCAGTCAGTTGCATTAAAGTCTCATTATTACTACGACTATCCTCAATAGAAATTACGTCAGCATCCAATTGCTTAATAGATTCCATAATGTCGCCGAACTCAGAGTAACACATATGAGTATGTACCTGAGTTTCTGGTCGAGCGATCGCCGTCGATAAACGAAAAGCATCAACTGCCCAATTCAAATATTCGTGCCAACGCTGTTGTTTTAGTGGCAAACCTTCCCGCATTGCTGGTTCATCTACTTGAATAAAAGCAGCACCTGCCTTTTCTAAATCTTTCAGTTCTTCGCGAATAGCTAATGCTAATTGGAATGCCTGTTCTTGGCGAGAAATATCGGTCCGGGGATAAGACCAATTCAACATGGTTACTGGTCCAGTTAACATTCCTTTTACTGGTTTTTCAGTTAAAGATTGAGCAACTTCAAATTCCCGAATTGTCATTGCATGAGGGCGATAAATATCACCAAAAATAATTGGCGGGCGTACATAACGACTGCCATAACTTTGTACCCAACCATGAGTAGTAAAAGTATAACCATCTAACTGTTCACCGAAGTATTCCACCATGTCAGAACGTTCAAATTCTCCATGGACTAAAACATCCATTCCCATCCCTTCTTGTAGACCAATACAGTAGGCAATATTAGCATCAATTTGTGCTAAATATTCAGCTTGAGTCAGCTCGCCTTTTTTATAACGTGCTCGTAATTTTCTAACTTGTTTAGTCTGGGGAAATGAGCCGATAGTTGTAGTGGGAAAAGCAGGTAATTTTATTTGATTGTCTAATCTTTCTAAATAAGACATGCTTCGCCTAAAGTCTGTTTCTTTCAGTGCTTTAATTTGACTTTTTACTTTTTCATTGGCAGGGCTAAATTTATAAAATTCTTGCCAGTAGATTTCGATATTTTCTATCTCTGACTTATTACTTTTTCCAGTCAATGCTTTAGATAATAAAACTGTCTCTTCTAGTTTTTGCTCGGCAAAACTTAATACATTTCGCAGTGCTTCTGGGAGTTTTACCTCACGTCTAACATCATAAGGCACAAATTGTAAAGAAGCAGAAGGCTGTACAGAAATATTAGGAATAATCCCCTTTAATTCCTCTAATAAAGATGTTACTTCTTGAGTACGAATTCGCCAAATATTTCGAGCATCAACTACACCAGCACCTAGAGTTTTATCTGCTGGAAAACCATAACTTTTAATTAGTTCTAAATTTTGACCGCGAGTCAAGTCGAGACTAATAGATGTTACTGGCAATTTCATCACCCAAGGATAGGTTTCTCCCAGGTCATCAAAGTAGGTGACAAGATGAATATTTAATCCCACTTTTGCTAATTCAGCATAAGCCATCTCGAACTGTTTTTTAAGATTAGAAGAATCGCCAAAAACTAAAGCAGGTTCGTGTAATTGTATTTCCGAAATTCCTAACTTTTTTAGTTTAGTTAATAGGTCGCTGTATAGCGGCAATAGTTGAGCGAGAATATTGTCAAATTCTACAGATTCTAAACGACTTAAACGGATAAAAGTAATAGGGCTGATAATAATAGGAACTGCACTTTTGCCTATTATTTTTTTCGCGCGTTTCACAGTTTCTAAGAAATCAGAAAAATCTGCTTTGGGAGTAATATCTGGTGTAATTTCTGGCACTAAATAGTGATAGTTTGTATCAAACCATTTAGTCATTTCTAATGCTAGAATACCATCTTTTCCTCGTGCCATTGCAAAGTAGCATTCTAAATTTTGGAATTGTTGAAAACGCTTGGGAATTATTCCGAAACGAAAACTCCAATCTAATATTTGGTCGTAGAGAGTAGCATCACCAATACCAATTCGTTCTATACCTGCTTTAGTTTGGGTTTGCCAACTTGCCTCTTCAATTTCTCGGACAATTTTTAGCAATTCATCAGCACTAATTTTTTGTTGCCAAAATGATTCGAGTGCTTTTTTAACTTCGCGGTTTTTCCCTATGCGGGGATATCCCAAAGTTGATGTTGATATTGACATAGTTTTTATTTATTTCCAGTAAATTGGGTTAATTTATCTGAGGTAAAGCGTCTGTGAAGACTTCCTCAGATTGGGAAAATTAAAAGTTAAAAGTCAAAAGTCAAAAGTAAGATTTCTATACTCAAAACTGGGTTTGAGCAGTGTCACCTATCAATTACAGGAGATTCCAGGTATGTGAAGTACAAATATTCAGAATTAATGTTTTTATTGCCAGGATATTGCCCGGTACTGGTGTACCTCACTAAAGTGGAACCTGCTGTAAATTCCCTCATTTTAATTCTCCAGATTTAGTCATTAAATAACATTAATGACACCGCTCGCTTCCAAATCAAAACCACCAGAAGTCACAGTTGGTCGTGCAGTTGGCCAAAAGTCGAAAATAAGGTCTTCTGTCGCATCTAAAAAGCTACCATTACCAGGGATGTCTACAATACGAACAAACTGAATAGCATTAATATCTACCCGACCGGATGTCACTAACGGGTCGTTAACTAAGTCATCTAAGTCAAAAGGAGTTCCCCAAGAACTGCCAAAAAATTCTCCTTCAAACTCAAAAGCATTATTAACCTGTTTGCCAGCTAAATTATAAACTTGTGTGGGAATGCTTGCCCTGTGAAAAAGTCCCTAGGTACAGGAGCAAAATTTACTCCATCACTGGAAACTTCAACGAATTCTAGTTCGGCAAAAATACCGCCAAGGTTATTAAAACCATTTTCAAGTACTGCAAATTCTGCTCCTGTACCATTACTAATACCAGAGTCAAAGGTTAGAGTAATCTCGCCTGGAGTTACTCCTGGGACTATTTGTTCTTGAGTTAGATCCCCTAGTAAAGCAATATCAATAAAATTATCTGTTCTAGCGGTAGGTCCTAATGTTAGTTCGGGAGTTTGGAATCTTTCATAGACTCCTGGTGCTGGCAAATAATTTTGAAATCCTGCTGCCCATGCTCCAAAGACTGGATTAACAATACTGTCCGGTCTGATTAACCCCTCATCCTCAGAACTAATAAAACCAGGGATGATAGAATATATTTTTCCTGGGTCTTGGGTAGAACTGGAATAAGGTCCTAGTTGTTGGACAAATATTTTAAATTGGTCTTCGGTAAGTTTGCTGCTGTTAACACCTGAGTTGATTTTGTCGTTGAAGAACAAAATTATGGAAACCCTCTCTCCCAGTTAAGGTTTCTGTACCTACATCACCATAAACATTATTGCTACTCAGGTCTTCAGAGAGATTATTGTTCTATTTAACACCCCGCAGTATGTCCCCACTAGCATTTCCGTCAAGAATATCCTTGACTTGGTTGCCACTAATTAAGTCTCCACTTTCTAGACCGTTTATTGTGTCATCTCCTGCTAAACCATTTATTTCGTCTCCCTCCAAACTACTTGTGAGGAGTTCACTATTTTCTGTTTTTATTATTTGATTGTTGTCATTTTATTTCTTTTGAAATTTATGTAAGACTTTCTATCGCAACTTCCGTGCTAATACCAAAGCAGTTGCGATCGCGATTAATTCCACCGTTAACTATCGCTCTTATTACTTATTTTTATATTTTTAACAGTAGATTCTCAAGCACTTTTTGCACTTTTTATCAATTTTCTAGCTGTTATTTTTTTCTTCTTTATTGAAGAAGGCAGAAGGGAAAATTAAATAAAGAAAATTTCCACCCCAAGCAATTTTAAGCGCAGTGATTATGGTAGGCTATTAAATCCACAAAAGAAAATATAAATGCTAATTCACTTCTTTCTAACTAGTAGCTTTTTCCCAGAGTTTGGTTTAAATAAGTTCTGTCTAAATATCTGTAGCGAAAGGTTCTTATTTAGGGCTAATTCCCTTCTTATCAAAACTATATTAGTCATCATCTATACCTCGCAGATGTTTGATAAAGTTACTATTAATCGGCGGGCATTCTGACTGAGAGATAATAAAGTATCTCATCACAGTTGCGGGACAGCGACGGATTTACACCGAACTTTCCCCGTTTCCTCTAATAGCTGCTCTCTATTAGAACCGATTGATTTCATATTAAAACACAGATACTTAATTAATGCAATACTTTTACAAATTTTTTTTAGCTGGACTTTCAAAAAAAATGCAGTAAATTAGGTTAAGATTATTATATATTAAGACTTTTACCTAAAAATGATAGCTGATGAAAGAAACAACTTTATCTGCCTTACCACCATGCTATCAATTGTGGCGTCAAAAATTTGATGAAATATTTCAAAACCAAAGCTCAAAAAAGAGGATTTTGTTATTATTTGGCAGGATTATTAGGAGAAAGTAAACGCAAAAATATTGCTCAAATTACCCACAATATTATCGGCTCTTCATATAATAATATGCATCATTTTATATACTTTGCAGGCTGGGGCTGAAAATTCGATAAATGAGCGTCATTTAGAAATTATGAATCAACAACCTGCAAACCCGATTAGAAATGGATTTGCTCTGATTATTGATGATAATTACCATAGAAAAAGTGGTAATTTTACTGGTGGAATAGGCCGACAATATCTTGGATAAATTGGAAAAACAGATAATGGAGTAGTAATAGTCAGAACTCACCTATATAATGGAGTGCGCAGCCTACCTTTGGATGTGGAGTTGTACCAAAAGTTATCATCTTTACCAGATAGTAAAGATGATCAAGAATTTGTTAAAAAAACCGATTTAGCAATCAAGGAACGTGAAAAAAACTTTGTCTAGAAAATATCGACTAGGTATAACTTTAGTGGATAGAGTTTATGGTAATAATTCGTCTTTTCGCAATAGAATTAGAACAACTCGAACTTAAATATATAGGGGGTAGTGCGAAAAATCTTCAGGTAAGTTTTATTAATCAAAAAAACTGGCAAAAAACAATCACAAAAAAGGTTAGATGAAATCGCCTTATCTTTACCACAAAAGGCTTTTTAAGCAGGAACATTAAAACAAGATATACCCAAAACAGTTTGGGTAGCTACTATAAAAGTAGAAACCAAAGGTTTAACTGGGACTAGAACTATAGTAATCCTCATGAATAATAGTTCTATATCTGAAGCTACTGAAATTGATTATTTAATGACAAATAAACAATATAAAAGTGTGACAGGAGAATGGATAGTCACCACCTTTTATGAGAGAAACTATATTGAAAATTTTTATAGGGAAACTAAGGGATGCTTGGGTTTAAAAGAATATTTTGTCAGAGATAAAACCAGTATGATGCGTCATTTTATCTTAGTTTTTGTAGCCTATACTTTCCTTCTTTACCAACAATTAATGGGAGGCTTGAGAAAGGGTTATTCTTACACCAGTTTGACAAATTTTACAGAGACATTAGAAGCATTTATGACTGGCTGTTTCCTACAAATTTTTTTGCTGGTTACAAGAGAATCAAGTCAGTCAGATTAATTCATCTAAATCTCAAATATTGTCTGAGATAGTTTGATTAGGGATTTTTCATAGAAATTTGGGCTGACAAGGTTTTATTGCGATATGCGCAATAGGAGTTTTTACTCACTTA
>ENA-UENX01000628-UENX01000628.1-marine-metagenome-genome-assembly--contig:-NODE-628-length-10863-cov-144.982641_pt1 | contig 10863 bp, 6 predicted proteins | sample MGYA00237875_ERZ529327 | MGnify/ENA primary metagenome ERZ529327 (study PRJEB26372, sample SAMN05368347) | marine metagenome | biome: cultured habitat; feature: ocean water; material: water; isolation...
GCTACTACTCTCAATAATATTGGTCTAGTTTACTCTAATATAGGTCAACCCCAAAAGGCATTAGAATTCTTCGAAAAAGCTTTACCTATCTGGCAAGAAGTGGGCTATCGCTCACAAGAAGCTACTACTCTGAATAATATTGGTAACGTTTACAGCAGTATAGGTCAACCCCAAAAGGCATTAGAATACTTACAGAAAGCTTTACCTATCATGCAAGAAGTGGGCGCTCGCTCATTAGAATCTACTACTCTCAGTAGTATTGGTAAAGTTTACCGAGATAGCAACCAACCAGAAAAAGCCATAGACCACTTGGAAAAGTCAGTAAAAATTACCCTAGAAATTCGTGGGGGTTTAAAAAAAGAAAATCGCAAAACTTTTTTAAATTTCCAATATAATAAGTGGACACCGATCGCCCTGATCGATCTTCTCATCGACCAAAACCAACCCGAAGCCGCTTGGAAATGGTATAATCTAGCCACCACTTTCGACCTCGCCGACTACACCCGCCTTATTAAGGCCAAAGTCAAAAACCCAGAAGCCCAAAAACTGATTAACCAATGGGAAGAAAACTATCAAAAATTGCAAGCTCTCTATAGCAAAATAGAAGATGGAACAACTACCCAACTTTCCCAACAAATTAAGCAGTTACAAGCAGAAAACAACCAACTCGCAGAAAACGCTAGCCAGAAATATCCAGAAGTTGCCGAGCTTTTTGAATTTGAACCCAAAGACATCGACAAACTCAAAGCCAATATTCCACCGGGCACCGTTGTTATTCAACCTGCTCTTTTAACTGGTCTGAAAAGTGTCCCCGATAGCATAGCTATATTCCTCGTGACCAGAGACCAAGCCACCCTCGTCAAAAAACTCCCCATAGATGCTAAAGAATTTGATAGCATCCTCACCGAATATCGCAGCCAACTAGAAAAACCCAACGCCGACAACTACGCCACTAACCAAGAAAAACTCTACGACTATCTCATCCGCCCCATAGAAACAGAAATAGCCGCCTACTCCCCCAAACGACTAGCCATCATCCCCACAGGAAAATTGCGTTATATTCCCTTTGAAACCCTATATGATAATCAAACCGAGCAATATTTAATAGCCAAATATCCCATCCACTACCTGACCCGCATCTCTGCCACCAGACAGGAGCCAAAAGAGCCGACAAAGTCCCTGAAAGTATTGGCATTTGGAAATCCCCAGCCCACAGAGATCAACCTCCGCGGTGCAGAAGATGAAGCGAAAATTATCGCGGAAAACTTATCAGGAAAATCCTTAACTCGAGAAAAAGCGACCCTCAGCAGTTTTGAAAACGAATCTCCCGGTTTTCCCTTAGTGCATCTAGCTACCCACGGCTGCTTTCAAAAAGGTGGTTGCCGTGAGCAGGGTTTAGAAGAAAATACTATTTTGTTTGCCAACAATAAAACCTTTAATATTGCCAATGCAGCACGTTTAGGATTAGAAAATACAGATTTAATCGCTTTGAGTGCATGCCAAACAGCCATGAAAGCGGACTCCAACGGAGAAGAAATAGCAGGAGTTGCCTATTTATTTGAGCGTGCAGGTGCGGATGCTGTCATAGCCAGTTTATGGAATGCCGAGGATGGAACAACAAAGGATATTATGGTGAAATTTTATGATAATTTGAAACAAGGAATGACCAAGGTGGAAGCATTACGTCAGGCGAAATTAAGTTATGCTAGGTCAGATGTGAGTCCGTTTTATTGGTCGCCTTTTATTTTGATAGGGGATGGAGAATAAGTCAAAAGTTAACCGACCCCCCCTTTCTTCTTGAATTAATAAACCAGCATATTCATTGATCCCTTCCTCGTATTTTTAGGCGATCGCTTTTCTTGAAAAAAATCCTAAATGGCTTTTATAGATCAAGATATTATTTCATAAAAGAATCACTTTTTGTGAGAACCAACCCCCATATATTTAAGCCGGGGAGCATCTGAAAAACATGGAATATTGAAACGGGAGAGCTGACAGACATCGGAGAACATCAAGATAAATTGCGTGAAGTTGCCTAGAGTCCTAATGGCAAAATTATTACCAGTGCTAGTGATGATATCACTGTTAAACTCTCGAATGTCAGCAAAAGTAAACGTCAACATAGTTTCAAAGAGATTATTTTTGAACAAATATCATAAATAATTATCATCAAATTATTACTAAAACTCTCGGGTAATATCCTAATTGACCATAAGCTTAAAGTAACTGATCTCGAAAAATTATAATTACTAAAAACCACAAAAAATATTTGTTACTAACTGTAGGATATTTAAAAGTAAAAAAGGTACATAGTTGTATAGTGAACTGAGAAATTATTAATCATAAAAATTGGATTTACGAATATGAATTAGAACATAGAACAGCTTTAGATTTAATCAATAGTAGGTATTCCTAAAAGTCAAAAAAATTAGGGTTGTATCCCCCAGAAATTCGTACTTATACAGGATTTGCAATAAATTAGTTTTCTTAAAGATAAACCTCAAAAAATTAAGTTCAACTCAAGATATATAATTGCCAACTGTATTCAAGATCAACAAATTACTTAACTTGTCTAGCTTCAGTTTCATTTATCAACCAAAACAGTTATATTTTACAACATAAACTCAGGATTATTTTAGAGAAAAATATTTATAAAACCAGTAATTTTCTGAAAATTGTTTTAGATTTAGTTGCCACATTCTCTCCATAAAAACAAAAATAGACCTTCGCTTTTATAGAATTTAGATAGCATCACATTCTAGGGTATTTACACATTATTTTTTTACATATTTTCTAGAACCAACTTTGAGCTGTAAATTGTAAATAACTGAAGTAAAAGCACTATAAAAAGTAAATCAAAAAAAAAATTATTCAAATGAATTATAGCAGTCGTGCTGAGAAATAAATCACTATTAATAATAGAAGTATTTCAGAATAAATTGACAGTAATTTATATCCAAAGTAAGTAAATAACTTTCTACCTAGGTGAAACTTTAATTATTCAGTAATTAATACATAAATAGTAGATTTTTTGATAATAAAAAACCAAAAGCGCCTTAATTATTCTTATGTTGTACGGACGTTGTATACAACGTCCATAGCCCTACTTATCCGAGATAAATTTACCTCATACTATTTCACAGAAGTCATGCATTTATCCATTAAGATTTTATCAGCTAAAAACTTTGAAAAACCCAGTAATTTCAGGAAATTATTTAAAACTTAAAGTTAGAAACTATTTGTAAAACCTTAAAAAATTAATTGGTATCCCCAAAGTATAACCTACTATAACTTAATAAATTTTACCTTACTCCTTCAGATTTTATTCTAAGGTGTAGGATTAGGATATTTAGCATGAACTGTATCAATTTCAGCAATAATTTCCTCAGTCAAACTTATCTCCACACTACTAATATTTTCCTTCAGTTGTTCCATAGTTGTTGCTCCAATAATTGTACTAGCTACAAACCATCGAGAATTCACATAAGCTAATGCTAATTGTGCCGGAGTCATATTATTTTTATTGGCAATTTCTATATAACTTTTTATCGCTTCAGTCAAATTTGTTTTACGATAACGTTGGTCAAATCCGGGGAAAAAAGCTAGACGAGAATTCTCAGGAACTCCTTGCAAATATTTACCTGTTAAAATACCAAAAGCTAGAGGACTATAAGCCATTAATCCCACATTATTAAATCGACAAGCTTCAGCTATATTAATATGAAAAACACGATTCACTAAACTAAAAGCATTTTGAATCGAAACTATTTTTGGTAAACCTAATTTTTCTGCTAGATGACAAAATTCACACAGTCCCCAAGCCGTCTCATTACTTACTCCTAAATAACGAATTTTTCCAGCTTTAATTAACTCTGCAAATACTTCTAATTGCTCCGCAATAGGCGTCGAATCCCACTCATTATTTGGATCATAATCTGGGGCACCAAATAGAGGCACATAACGGTCAGGCCAATGGATTTGATAAAGGTCAATATAGTCAGTCTGAAGAGCACGCAAACTATCTTCTATTGCTTGCTGAATATTAGCTCGGTTAACTTTACGATTTTCCCCACGAATCCATGTAATTCTAGGACTAGGACCAGTAACTTTTGTAGCAATAATTAACTTATCCCGTTGTTGTTTAACTAACCATTCACCAATATATTCCTCTGTTTTTCCTTGAGTATCAGCCCTACTTGGCACGGGATACATTTCTGCCGTATCAATAAAATTAATACCTTCAGCAACAGCATAATTAAGTTGTTGATGAGCTTCTTCAATAGTATTTTGTAGTCCATAGGTCATCGTGCCTAAACAAATTTCTGAAACATTAAGGTTACTATCGCCAAGCTTGTTGTATTTCATAGTTTTTTTTAGTGAATTGTATAATTTTAGATTAGCATTAATAGGAATAACGAAGATATTTATACTTGTTTTTTTTAAGATAGGAAGCAAAAAAAATGAGATTTAAACAGGCAAACAAAATTAATTACACCTATATGTAAGACTAAACCTCTAATGCTATATACTTCAGGTTAAACTAGAAGAGTTAAACAATGAGTGTAATGGTGCTGATCCTCGATATGCTTATCATTTCATTTATTAGTTATTATTACCTTGAGCTTTAACAGAAAGTAAAAAAAAATCAAAAAATTCCTTTTTCTACCCCCTAGAAAATGAGGTTTAAGACCTTATTTATTAGTCAGGCTTATAGAGCAATAAAATCTACCAATTAGCAAGACATTTTTTTTATTTAAGTTGCTGAACTAAAGCCTTTCCTATATTCCTGATTAAAAATTCATTTCTTATTGCCTATAGATTTTTTCATATTCTTTGATAAAATCAATATCAAATTTATGATAGAGGTTAGAAAATCAAACCCTCTACAATAGTTTATACCATTTCTAAAAAAGTTTTTTACATTTCTCAATAGTAGGAGACTCACCCCTAACCCCTCTTAGGAAGAGGGAGTCAAAAAGTGGGGTTAGGGATGTTGTATAAAGGCATCCATATAACACATCTAAAAATTAACATTAACATTAATATTAACACTTGATCAAAACACTTAAAAAGTTATGACAAGAGTGTGTTAATCACTTAAATTTTTAAAGTGCTGCCTAACTATAGTATTAATCCATGGAAATTGGTATTACCTATAAATTTATTGGCTAGTTTTTGTACTATCTTTTTTGGTAGTAGGATGTACATAACTACACCATATAAATGAGGGAGTGTAAATATCGGAAAGAATCACAAAAAATACACAATACTATAGTAGTAATTAGTAAGTACCTGAGTAGTTTATATTTACCTCAATTAATACTTTATACTATGATTTTTTAAAATGAATTTCCGTAGAAGTGTAATGAGGAGTCCAGCCTTCTGTGGAAGAGAAATATCTCACAGCCTTAACCCGTTTTTCTGGTGTCAAATAAAACCAATGTTCTGTATTAGCTGGTATATTAATATATTCTTGTGGCTGTAGTGTTAGTTCGACTTGACTATCATCGGGACGTACAAAACCAAAAATACAAATTCCAGCCACAATATAACGTGCTTCATCATCTGCATGGGTATGACACTTATCGAACTTTGATAAGATAGCATCAAGATTAGGAATTTCTGGATGTATCGCCAATAAGTCTCGTGACTGATAACCAGCAGTTTCTTTTAGTTCCTCAAAATAGTGATCCACACTTTGCAAGAATTCTTCTTTTTGATCATCACTAAGCACATCTTTTTCCAGTAGATTATGAGTTTCTAGATTATCTCCTACAGGCCAATGATTTAGTTGAATGTTTAGAGAAGAAAGTTCACGAGAAATATCGTGAAGCTGAGTGTATATTGTACCGTCTTCTAGTTTGAGTATTGCCATATTTAACCTGTTGATTTTTTATAACTAAAGTTGATTCTATAAATAAGAATAATATTGCAATATAATAAATAATACTGAATTTTATAAAATTTTTGTGTTTATCGAATTTATCTGTGACTAAACTATGCTATGTTGAAAAAAATTAACTCTAGTATTTCAAGTTTTATAATTCAGCTAGAAGTACTGATAACTAATAAGTAATAACTAGAAATGACCTACAGCCTCAGAATAGCAGACTTACCTAGTAATGAACGACCACGGGAAAGATTAATTGCCTGTGGTTCTCAAAGTCTTTCGACGGCAGAATTAATTGCTATTCTACTAGGTACGGGTCAAGGAAAAGGAAAACTCTCTGCTGTTGGCCTCGGACAATACATATTAAATCAATTAAGTCAATATGAGCGTGACCCCCTCTCAATTCTCCGTAATATTACAGTTCAAGAATTAACTCAAATTCATGGTATTGGTACAGCGAAAGCAACAACTATTCTCGCTGCTATTGAATTAGGAAAAAGAGTATTTCAATCTCGCCCTCCAGAATTAGCAGTTGTTGAAAGTCCCCAAGCTGCTGCTGATGCCTTGAGTCAAGATTTGATGTGGCAAACCCAAGAAAAATTTGCTGTTTTATTATTAGATGTAAAGAACCGCTTACTCGGAACTCAGGTAATTACTATTGGTACAGCAACAGAAACATTAGCTCATCCCCGCGAAATTTTTGGAGAAGTGATTCGCCAAGGTGCAAGCAGAGTAATTATTTCTCATAACCATCCTTCAGGAAATGTCGAACCAAGCCCTGAAGATATCAATTTAACTAAACAACTTTTAGCAGGAGCGCAAATTTTAGATATACCCTTACTAGATCATATTATTATCGGTAACGGAGAACATTCTAGTCTGCGCCAGATAACTAATTTATGGGAAGACTACCCTCAAAGAGGTTAGTGAATATTGAAAATATCTTTGTCTTGTTTATTTGAAGGTAAAACTTACTCAGAGTCGCCACCCAAAATCTATATACCAGACAGCGCATTGACCATATAATGAAGCACACCATAGGTCATTTTTGTTATATAGTTCAGAAAAATAGTCATAGATAAGTTTTGTCTATTTTTAAGATCATAAATATACTAATAACTAACAACTAGATTTTACAGTCTTTACCTGATTTGGATTTATTGCCCCTTTAGGATAAGCAATACGTTTGTGATTATACTGTTCCCAAACTTGTACAAAAATTTCTGCAATACTTGAGATTTCTCCTCTCGTCAAACCAGAATCAACCAATTGATGATCCTGCCACCGTGCCCGCAAAATTTTCTTCACCATCTGTAGTGCATCCTTATGATTCGCATCCTTAAGCGATCGCAACGCTGCTTCACAAGAATCTGCCAACATCACAATAGCTGTTTCCCGTGACTGCGGAATAGGACCTGCATAGCGGAAAAGCTCTTCCTCAATTACCTTCTCTTCCTTCTCAGATCTTTGCTTTGCCTGGTAATAAAAAAAAGCAATTAACATTGTACCCTGATGTTCAGGAATAAACGCCTGAATAGCCTTTGGTAATCTATGTCTACGAGCCATCACCAACCCTTCAGTAACATGCTTTTTAATAATTTCTACACTCATCCACGGATCATTAATTTCATCATGTTTATTCGGTCCACCCATTTGATTTTCAATAAAACCCAATGGATCGTGCATTTTACCAATGTCATGATATAAAGTACCCGTTCTCACCAATTCTACATTGCAACCAATTTCTCGTGCTGCTGCTTCCGCCAAAGTTGCCACAAACAAAGTGTGCTGAAAAGTACCAGGTGCTTCCGATGCCAAACGCTTCAACAAAGGGCGATTAGGATTAGCCAACTCAGACAAACGGATCGGAGTAATTAAATCAAACAAATGCTCTAAATACGGACTCAAACCCAAAGCCACGATACCCCAAATCAAACCTGTTAGTACTTGCCAACCCACTGGACCGATGATTGCATACCATAACAATCCAGGATTAGCACGAACAATCAAATTTGTCAACAAATACACCATACCTTGAGTTAAACCCACCCCTACACCTAAAAGTGCCTGTTCCTCACGCGATCGCATTTTTTCTACCACTAGACTGCCAACAATACCACCAACAGCACTAGCAAACCAATCTATTTTGTCAACATCCATACCAATAGGCAGTACTACAGATATCAACCCCACCAATGTTACTCCCATAGTTGAACCGTAGAAATTTCCCACCAACAAACCAATTGCTGGCAAACTACTAGTCCAGGGTATTCTCAATGCCACCAGTAATGGCGCACTCAAACTTAACAACAATAAGAGTATATGATCTCTGCGCCTTAAACAGGATTGAAATTTTTTTCCTACTATAACGACTATAGCTACAGAAGCACTCACAATACACACAAATACCACCAAGCTACGCCAATTGACTCTGCGGCGACTCAAAGAAAAATTATCCAAAAGCACAAATGCCTTACGGTTAATTTTTTCTCCTGTTTTAACAATAACTTCATTCTTACGAACTTTATACTGCACAGGCTTAACATTTTGTGCTTCCTTTTCTACTAATTTCCTAGTTTCATCTTGATCTTTAGCTAAATTCGGCTCCAAAATGTTCTTCAAAATATTGACTGCTAAATCTTGAGTTTCCAATGGCAGCACACCAACTACTTGTGCTTTTATTGCATTCACCCATTTCTTTTTGGGGAAATTTGGTGATATTCCTTGAGCCAACATACGATCTTTTACAGTTTTAATACCTATTTGAGTTTTCTGCCAAGTAGAATCATACAGCTCTAGTAAAGTATGATCATATACCTCATAACCTTCATTTTCTTGCTCTTGAGCCAAAAGTTTTTTAGCATTTTTATAAAAATTGCGAGCAAGTGAAACTTCCTCTAAAACTTTGAGGTAGTTTTCAAATAAACTCTTTTTACGATAAGTTAGTAACTCTGAAATTACTTTTTTATCTCTACTACTAACCACTATAGAACTATTTTTTTGATTACCTGCCAGTATTGATTTTCCCTTTGACAATTCCTCATCTGTTGAAGTTGGGCGTATAATATCATTCTTTTCATTTGTAACTTTTCGAGTTTTTTGAGTTGAGCTAGCAGAAACATTTCTTTCTGACTCAGGTCCAGGCGGTCTTTCTTGTAACTCTTCCTCCACTATCTTTTGAATAGCTTGCCACTTTTGTTGAGAAACTTGACGTAAGTATCGCTGAGTAATTGTTGATAATATACCTGTATTTACAAAAGGAAAATTAGCAACCATATATCTAGCTTTATTACCCACTGTTAGTATTTCTTCTAATTCCTTATCTACTTTCCGATTAACTGATTGATCAATCATAAATACAGTTATATCCCCAAGTCTAGCTGACTTACGTCTCTCATCAGTAAGTTTATGATCTATCACCGTATCATCTTGAGGAACGCGGATAATTTGAGGAGCAATAGTTCCCTCTTTTAACTCTGGCTGGTTATAATATCGCTGGCCCATAGTAGCGGTTAGAGATACTATTGCTAGTATGACCAACATGGGCGAAGTTGCCAGAGTTGACCAACGCGATACTTGTCCTTTTTTCTGGGGTTTAAATAATATCCCAATCAAACGTGTCAGATACATATTTCTTGATGTCAAAACATCATAGAGTTTTCAATATCCATTAGCTGGGCAAGGGCGAGGACGAATCACATTGCTCGCAGCAACTGCTGGAACCAGACTTTGTGTCAGATTATTTGGATCATAAACCCCACACCAAACTGCCCAAAGGCTTTTTGCCAACTTCATAATCTCTACTTCATCTTTCATTCCCAACAGTTCAACACCCATTTTTTGTCGCCATTCCACAGGAACTCCAGCAATACTATTATAAGCTCCTGATAAAGTACTTACTATGGCACAAACCTGAGTTGACCATGCTGTTCTTGCAGAACACAATACTGCTAAACCAAAGTCCTCCGGGGTACTTAGAAAGCAGTATAAGGCCAAAGAAATAGGTATAAAAAAAGTACAAGATTGGGATTTTTGTTGACCCTCATTAGATATTTGCCCATTATCAAAAAAACTAACATTTTTTGAAAAAATATTTATTGCCGCATCTAAATTTGCTCCCTGATTAATCAATTTTTCTACCTGTCTAAGTTGGTCTACTATTGATTCTTTTTCTCCAATATAATTGATAATTTTCGGTATGATGGTTCGAGGGTCTAATCTTTCTGTCAAGGCTTGAGCTATTGTATATCCAATAACTAAATTGCTTAGGTTTACTTCTAAGCAATTTTGCCAAACATTTCCCCATTGTCGCAATTTTTGTTGGAGTTTTAATTCATCTTCATGATACATCAAAGAAACTGGCAAGCTAGCAATAATTGCATTACTGGCTGTAGGAATCAAAACATCATCGTTTATGTATTGAAAATTAGACTCCTTATCATTAACTCTCCTTACTAACTTTTCTAATTCTATTGGAGAATCTTTGATTTTGTTGGGTTCACCAGTATAATCTTTTTGGTCCTCCCATTTATTTTTCCATTCTATATAAACTTTCTGCCAATTCTCTTCATTAAATTCTTGTTGGCTAATTAAGCTTTTTGCGCAATTAAATGTAGCTTCTCCCCATTTTTGTAAGTAGTTTTTCTGTGAATTTGATAGATAACATTTATGCTGATTAATAAATAATTTATAATTTCCTCTATTTTTTCTGACCTGATACTCAAAATGAGAACCTATATAATTTCCTAAAACTGCTCCTAGTAAAGCACCTTGAAATTTCTTTAAAAGAGAATACTGCATTATTTTTTCATTATACAATTTTTATTATTTAAGCTTCTTACACTATCTATACATATTTATATTACTACTCACTAAAAAAAAATATTGTACATCCAGAATAATTTAATTCTTGTCAAGAGTATTTAACTTACTAAGCTATTCATAAAATCAATCTATTAGTCTACTCAAAACTT
>ENA-UENX01000630-UENX01000630.1-marine-metagenome-genome-assembly--contig:-NODE-630-length-10846-cov-151.529178_pt1 | contig 10846 bp, 8 predicted proteins | sample MGYA00237875_ERZ529327 | MGnify/ENA primary metagenome ERZ529327 (study PRJEB26372, sample SAMN05368347) | marine metagenome | biome: cultured habitat; feature: ocean water; material: water; isolation...
CGTGATGGTCAACGTCGTTTTGATGAGTGGCACACTGAGTTTCTGAGGTATCAGAAAGAATTTATCCAGTCACTTGATAATGAACAGAATAAACAAAAGTTAGTTGGTGATCGTGAAACTCGTTATAAAAAGAAAGAGTCACAGGACAAACTTAGAGTGAAAAAATCTAAGCAACCAGCTAAGAATAAACCTGATCAACAAAAGTTAGGTGCTGCTGGTAAAAATCCTCGTAAGGAGAAAGAGTTGAACGATAAATTTGGAGGGGAGAAACTTCGGGAGTCAATTGCTGGTGAACATTATCGTCAAATGTTAGTTCGTGATGGTCAACGTCGTTTTGATGAGTGGCACGAGTCATATCACGGATATATAAAAAAGTTGCGCGGGTAGCAACAAGAGTAACGAGGAAGTTTATACTCTAGCTCCTTCCTATGGAAAATTTACTATAATTAGTTGATAATGAATATTATCTCTAAAAGTTAATTCCTGATTTTCAACTTTTCAACTTTCTTTTAATGAGTAACAGGGGGTTTTTTGAGATATAAAAAATCTCCAAGGTAAGCAACGTCTGGTTTAAGGCGTTGCTAAGTTTATCTCTGAATTTGTCTAACTGAAGTACTGGAATACTTCAAACTAGCGATCGCTCACAACCCTCGGAAAATTTGTGATTTATTCAAAAGTTTGCTCCCTGAAATTTTTGTTGGAGCAAGAACATCCTAAAACCGAAAATAGTAAATTAGCAATTGAATTTAGTATTTGAAGATGTCTAATATAAATCTTCAGAAAAGCTTCTTTTACCCTGACCCTGGCTGTTCCCAAATGGGCATTTTGGATAGTCTCTTGATAGAATAACAAATGGTTTGACAATGTATTCGAGCTATTAGGATATCTCCCATATCATATTTTTTCCTTCGACTGTTGCCATATCAGTGTTACTAATAGTTTTGATTTGCCTTTGGTATAACAGAGGAATATACTTTCCCATAAATTAAATCTACTAAAAAATCATTCAATAGCCGAATCATTAATTTTACTCTTCTACAATTTGTTCATCTAGTATTGTTTAATTGCTCTTTGCATAGCCCGTTTATCATCTCTACGTTTAATAGTTTCACGCTTATCATAAAGTTTTTTACCTTGTGCTAAAGCAATATCGACTTTTACCCAACCACGCTTAAAATACATTCTCAATGGTACTAAAGTTAATCCCTGTTGTTCTACTTTTCCAATTAATTTTCGAATTTCTTGTTTATGTAACAATAGTCTTCTACTACGCCGGGGTTCGTGATTAAAAAAATCTCCTGCTTTTTGATATGGGGAAATATGAACGTTAAGTAACCATGCTTCATTATTACGAATTAAAGCATAACCATCCCGTAGGTTGACTTTACCTTCTCGGATTGATTTTACTTCTGTTCCTTGTAATGCCACGCCAGCTTCATAAGTCTCTATAATATGATAGTTAAACCTTGCCTGGCGATTATCACTAATTATTTTTTGTCCTTCACCACTTTTTTTAGCCATAACATATTTTTAAACATTTTTTGAACTTTAATTTTTTATTATACTATAAAATTATTAGCTACAAAAATAGATTAAAGTAAGGGTTAAACCATCAGCTATTATCTATAATTTCTTAACTTATTATACCAAGAAAACTGGAATGTTTGTTACAAATGCTAGAGTGAATAAAGAAAAAATTGGCAATACTGAAGTTAGAGTGAATATTTTCAAAAATGGGAAAATTATAGATCTAAATATCTTATAATTAATAATAACTGCTATTTTAAGCCCCTCTGATTCATCTGGATTTTTTAGTAGTATTTTTTTCCACAGGTGGTATTATTTTGTAAGTACAAAGTACAGAGAAGTATGAAAAAAAAGGTCATCAGATAACCTTATTAGTTTATTCTGTTCAAAAGTTGATTGGGATTCGATTATCCAGGAAAAGCTGAACAATGAATGCTGAGAATTAACTATTCTTTACTATCAAAAGACTCTGGTAATTTTAAAAGCGATCGCTCTAAAATTATCATATAAGAATTAATAACTGAAGTACGAGCTATAGTTCTACCTTGAGAGTTGATTAGTATCAATTTCTTAAAGTCTAAATCTTGCACTTCTTCAAACATTTGATTGACTAATTTATTTTGTTCTTCTTGAGTCATGTTATACCAATCATTGCTCAGTTCAGCCATTAATAAATTAGTGGAAAGATAAAATTTTAAAGACTTAATAATTCCACCAGCATATTGATTAGCTAAATCATCAATCTGATTTTGAATTGACACTAGAAAAGTTTGCTCTGGAGTCAACTCTGGAGGTGGGGTGATAATGGGCTCTGTAGATTCAAGAGCTTCTTGTAATGCTGTTTCCGAAAGTTGTGGATTTTTTGAATCTATTGTAGAACTTAGAGATTCTGGGGCGGGAGTTTCTTCATTTAATTCATACTCTGCAACGACGGGAATATCTTGACTAGGTGAAATTGATACAAAAATAACTACCAGAATAAGGGCAAAAATACCTGTGACAGCCACACTCAAAAAGTTATCAGAAAGATTCTTATTTAGAGACTGTGGTAATAAGGAACGAACTAACCCCAAAACTTGCTGCCAAAGTCGAGGTTTGGCAACAACTGATTCATTATCAGAAATGGGTTGTTCTGGAGGTTGGGTTTCGGATATCATAGAAGGATTTTCTGTCGTTTCCTGAGAAATTGCTTCTGTTTGAGGTTGTTCTGAATTTATTTGCTTTGGTTGATCTTCTGACATTTTTTCTATACCTTTTGGACTAAGTAAATCAACGAATAATGAGTTGGAGAGAGTTTTAACAGCTTTCAAACTTATTGGTCAATTATCCTATTGTTGCGACCCGGAAGTTCAAACTCAAAACTCAAAAATTTTGATTTATCAGGGCTTTAGGACTTTGTAATTTAGTGGATTATTTTGACCATACTAAACTATTTTGATATTAGTCATTAATTAACAAGTATTTCTCTACTATTTTTAAGTTAAAATAGTGAGTATTTCCATCTACAAATAATTTTGCTAACCTTCATTTGGAGGCATTTCTTTGTTGGTAAACCTGTGAATTATAGTTTGTATAGCTAAGGCAATTAAACCTAGAGTTACTATGGCACATATACAGGCGACAAGAGCAATAACTCCTACGACTAAAGTACGAACTGCACCAGAAAGATTTACTACCAAAAAATTATCTGAAGTAATGGGTTTACTTGCAAATGTCTTAGCAACTGATTGCATTAAGGAATAGGTAACGGTTGCTAGACTGCCAGAAATTACAGCACTTGCTAAACATTGTAAAGGGTTAACTTTAGGAGTAGATTTTTTATTAGATTTAGGGGTAGAGTTTGTCATTTCAGTTATTAGTTATTAGTTATTAGTTTCAGTTATTAGTTTCAGTTATCAGTACCTCCTGTAATATAGAATCCGATTATATAATGTATATTCATAATTCTATCTATACTTTATACAAAATTCCCAAAGTGTAAGAGAGTATTTTTTTTAAGTTACAGCCGTTGCTAAGTAAGGAATTTAGGGATTTTTAAAGCCTTTTGTACTGAATTTGGTATCAAGATTCATTTCCCCCATTTCCCCATCGACCACAATTATATACAGAAGATGAGCGATCAAATGACGTACAGGGTAAATGGTAAAAATATTGGCAAGTTTTTTTTATGAAATTCGTGTACCTCACATACTTATACCGAACCGCTGTAATAATTATTTAACCCTATTTCATATAATAGGGAGGTGAGAAATACAGACTTTTCTTTTTGAATAATTAAATTAGAAAGAAAAGTTGATAAAATTGACGATGAATTAGATTTGGCAGTAATTTTTTTGACAAAGTTTTGATGTTATGAATAATTTAATCACTCCTTAAAAATAGCTAATACTTAAATAAATTGCCTGTAAATAAAGCTGTTATATCTAACCATAATCCCGGAAAATTTTGAATAAAAATAATACTTTTTGCATTATTTTTTTTGAGGCCATACCATTTCCCAAGGAATTTTTTTTTGTAGATTTTGATCTATAGTAATATATTTCTTGCTCTATCAATAAATAACTTTGCTTGTTGGGCCCAAAAATCAGAACCCCAATAAACAAAACAACTGGTTTCACACAACAATAACGCTTTACTTTTTTGAACAGAACCCTTGCCCGACTCTACAACCTTTGCATAATCTTGACTCAGCTGTTCAACTGCAGCCAATACCTGTTGTCGTAAATCTCCTTCTTGCCATTGCTGATGACCTCCTATCCATGAGCCCCCTGTTGACTTCAGTCTAACTTCTGTTATTTCCCCTGGTGATAAATAAGTATCAATATATTCACTCACGGTCATAAAACCTACATCCAACCAGCGATGACGCTCCCGAAACAGAGGTGCAAAAGAGTTCTTAAAATATTCAAACATCATTACATTGCCATTCTCCCCATCAGAAGTTGGCACGACCAAACCAGGAGGTTTCATCCCCACTACTCGACTACGATATCGCAGATCATCAATACAACCCTCAGCATTGTGACCGCTTTGTTGTCGAATCCCCATATCGGTATCTCTTACCACACATAGAATACGTTCTGACTCACCACATGATTCTACTACCAACCAATGCACCCGGTTTTCTAACTCTGGGGTACTCCAACCTTGAGGATGTTCTAATGCTGCATTGGGTAAAATAATCCACTCATAACCGCACTTTTTCAACAAACGCACAAATCTCAAGGCTTCAGCAGGGTTGCCACTTACTCCCATCTCCGGTGGCCAAAACCCTCTAACTCTTGATAGTGCTTTTTCACCAAATAAATCTGCAAATACTTTTCGCCATTGCATAATTTGAGCTTCATGGTCTCGTTCAGGAGTAGCGGGAAAATAACAATGACTATATGCACTACCAGTAAATTCTATGGTATCTGAATATTCAGTGAGAACTTCTTGCCAGAGACTGATGACATCTCCTATGCATTTGCCGTCAACATAAATATTGGAAAAAATGCCGTTTTTAGAAAGTTTTGCCATCTCTTCAAGTAATACCCCAGAATAATCTACCATCATTCGGGGTTGATGACCTTCTAATGTGAGTTGTTGAGCATAACGAGCTGGATTTTTATATGCTTGGGCAAACCATTGAGCATTCCAATGTTCTTCTGAGTTAGCTTCGCTATTGAGCATTTTTTCCAAGTTACCCTGTAATTTTCCATTATTCCAAACTGGAGGTTGGTGAAAATGTAACCAGGGGACAAATATAACTTGGGAATTATTAAACATTTTGGGAGCTTTTTGGTATAAGAGTACTAATTTAATTTATTTATTCTTTATACCACAGAAAGTCAACATAGATTTTTAGTTAAATTCCCGGGTGCTTTAAAAATAATTAACTCTGGATGCTTTAAAAATAATGAACCATTTAGGTCTTTATTAAAGATACTAATATATTAAATAATTGAATTTTCTCCAACTATTATGGCTCTTAATTGGTGAATGCTGATTCTTTAAAAACCAACGCTCAAGTCTATAATTATGAATTGACCATCAAAAGCATAAAAAACTACTTTGTAAATCTTTTCAGCATTTACGGTTAGTTGAGTTTTAGGAGAAATCATTGAATTAGAGTTAAGTAAGCTTGAAGTAGGAATTTCGTCTTTAGCTAAGAGTTCTTCATTTTGATTATAAGCTGACACAATAGTTCGGTGGGAATTTCTTGTCAATGCGCTAACAAACTTGGCTGGAGATCTAAAGTACATTTCTATTCTGCCATTTTTCGGCCCTCCTATTAGAACTTTTACACCTTCAGGAACTGCAAAAGCTGGGTTAGATGGTTCGATAATGATTGCATTAGAGAAAGTTATGCCCCAATTTTGAAATTGATTATCTACTTGTTCAAAGCATTTTAAATTGTCTAGGTTAAGGTGAATATAACTAGGCACATTTGAGTCTGATTTAATCTGTTTATATTCATTAGTACTTGCAAATTTATCTTTATTTTTGACGCTGAAGTTATCGGTCAGAGGATTAATATTCTCTATTGTATTACTGTGTAACATTAAGCTTTCTTTATTAAATTATTAACTAAGTGGTTAAACCCCTGAGGTCTATTACACCTTATTATACTCAATCCATTGAAATTAAGGGGATAGTCATCACAAAATTAAAAAATAAATTTTTATAGAATGCTTTGTTTGTTATGATGTGACTGTGCATTATTAAATTCCTAAAATATTAAGAAAATAAGTCAAAAACTACTAACAGTGATTTTGCAAGAGCGAACGACGAAAAATTTCTCAGTGGGTAAACTAAGTCAATTACACAGTTGAAAAACTAAAATCTAATCTTTATATAAACATTCCACTTTATCAATAATTTTGGTCAATGATTTTTTGTGGGTACTTACTGTAAGCTAAATTTATTGAAAATTTAGGGTTATAAAGTACATAGTTGAAGAGAATAATGATTAGTAATAAAATTATTATTTATATGCTGAAAATTACTTGGCAAAATATAAGCCTCATTAATTAGCTATAAGAAAAATACTTTGATCACATCAGTTGCTAACTTTTTCCTAACTTTTAATCCCCTAAAATTTTTCCATATTAGGTATTCAAGGAGATATAGGCATATTTTAGGTTTATGAGCTACGCCTACGGGGGCAAGATGCTGGCGCGGAGAAGATGCTTGCACTATATTGCTTTTACTAAATACAGCCGTACATCATTTCCCCGAAATTATGTTCTAATGTTATAGAGCGATCGCAATAACAGATAGATAAAAACACTTCCTCTGTAAATTGTTAACTATTTTTTTTCGCTCACCGTTTTCTCAAAAAAATTTTTGAGATTAATAACATTGCTAAATACTTATGTTTCTGTTAACAATTTTTCTGATTCTTGTTTAATTTCTTGACTTTCAGGTTCTCTATATAGTCATAAAACAGTGGCCAAGTTTGAATGTTATAAATAGGAATCTAAAAGACCTCAGTCAAGGCCAGAAGTTGACAAAAGTATTCTGGTTTTGCATTGTCGCCTTAATAGTTAAGAGATGGTTTCGGGACTTTCTATGGACTGAACCAAACTCACTTAAAATTTCCTGAAGTAAACTATTGAAATACGAAATGGTAAATTAAGTTAGTAAAATGCCTTTAGCTATAGTTATATTAACTGGAAAAGACAGATCGTAAAAGTAACTTGAGTGAATGGAGTTTTACAATTAACACCTTACTTCATCTATAATTTGAGCTGGAGCTACTGATAACTAATAACTAAAATTTAGCTAAGGGTACTGCAGATACTGATATAGGAAGGTAGTTCTGTGGATGGTGATCTTTTTGGTTAGCTCTTTTTACTATTAAGAGTTTAATTTTAAAAGTCACTATCTGTAAACCAATACCTATAGGAGAAATATTATGGCGTCAGAACAAGAGGAAAGGATTAAACAATTGTTCATAACAGAAGCAGAAGAACATTTAGTAACTTTAGAAAATGGTTTGGTAGATTTGAAGTCTACAATATCAGATGTTGAAGTTATTAATGATATGTTTAGAGCGGCTCACTCTGTCAAAGGTGGAGCTGCTATGTTGGGAATACACAGTGTAAAACAGATAGCTCATCGTTTAGAAGACTGTTTCAAAATAATTCGAGAAAATTCTATTAATGTTAACCAAACGATAGAGTCTCAATTTTTAAAAGGATATGATCTTCTCAAATATTTAGTAGAGCTTATGCAAGGTCCTTACGGCTTGAGGGAAGAAGAGGGAGAAAAAATAGTACAAAATGCTTTACCTATTTTTGCTGAGTTAGAGAATAATTTGAATATTTTAGCTAGTACTGAAACTACTAATCAATCTACGACTACTAGCAATAAGAAAGAAAAAACTAGTTTTGATCAACAGGTAAAAGAGCAATTAAAGGAAATGTTGGAGCTTTTTAAAAAGGCTGATTCTCCATCTTCAAGGAAACAATTAATAGAAAGTTGTAATGGTTTGTTGAAGTTGGATACAAATACAAAAGCTTGGCAGGTTTTAGTTACTACTTCTCAAAAAGCTTTGGCTAATTCTAAGTTGTCTTATCACGTTTTAGCACCTGTTATTATTAGGGAACTTAATCAAGCTGGTGAGTTTATCCAAGTAGGAAAGGTGAAGGAAATAGTACTAAGTAAAGATTTAAAAGAAATTGCAATTTCTCCCAAAGCAAGAACTTGTGAAAATACAAAGGTAAGTTTACCAAAAGAACCGAAAGAAATGGTAAAACTAATTATTAATAATTTTGATTCTCGGCAAAAGGAAGCGATCGCTAAGTTATTAATCAAGCATATAAAGTCGTCTAGAAATCGTTAATTCAGAAATAGTTATATTAACTATCAAAAACTTTGCTAGTCTTAAATTTTATATTTTACATACTATTTATTAATGTAGTTTTTTTATTAAATAACTTCTAAGATTTTTTTAGTGATTTTGAAAATTTTTTAAGTATAGCATTATTTTTGAATAAAAATATCAGAATAACAAGCTTCAGGGTTTTCTACTAGTTTTTTTCATATCAATAAAAAAATTATATAAGTTCAGACAATTTTAGATAATTGAAGCTGATTTATGATATAGTTTATAATTTAATTAAAGCTAATTTAATTTATATAATTTCCTGTTTGATATCATCTATTGATGAATCACCGAAACTATCCTAAAAAAGTGATCCCTTGTTTTGGCTCTACTATTTTTTAAACTATGGGTGATCAATATCTTTGTGAGGATAAAATTTGAAAAAATAGAAAGGTTATAAAAGGTAAGCATTCAGCTATCAGCTATCAGCTATCAGCAGGAAATTAGCCCCCAAAAAAAATTTAAATTCGGACACGAAAAGGATGATAAGCTTTACTTTATCTTTTTGCCCAGCATAACCAAGCAAAAGTCTTTGAGCTGACTGCTAAGGTGGGAGTGCTGACTATAAATAGGATATTTCGGAATAGTAAATATCTTGAAAAATATGTTTTTTTCTGGTGGGTGTAATTCTGCGATCGCTACTCTCCCCCCTGGTCTTCCTGGTCCAGGCTAGAAGTGGGTCCCTATTTCTATCTTAGAAAATGGTTTGAAAAATTCCTGATCACTGATGGCTCAAAAAAGGGGGGACTTTGGAGACTTTTTTGTAGGCTCCTCGCTTTTTAAGGGGATAAAGGGAGGTCTAATTTTATTGGGTATTCTTGGCAGCTATCTATTTGAAATAATAATTCATAACATGGTCGTTTTTTTAGGGCCTGGTTTATTTGATTGATTATTTTCAGATATTCTGTTTTTTTAGTTTGAATTTGATTTTCAATACTTTGGTTCTCGGGAATATTTTCTAGTTCTTTAATTGCTATTTGTAGTTCGTCTCTGGCAATTTCTAATTCTGCTTTTTTCTGGGATGTTTTGGCTTTGTTAATGGCTAATTTTGCTTTTTTAATAGTTAAATTTAAGCTTTTCTTGGCTATAATTTCTATATTTTCAATATCTATTTTTTTGTATAGCTCTTTGCTTTTGTTCAGGTTTATAAAAATATTTGTTGCTTGGCTAAGAATAGTCACAATAATAGCAATAAAAGTTAGGGATATTTGTATTATTAATAATTTGCTATTTTGCATTTTTGAACTGGGTGCTGGAGCTGGATTTTGTAATACTCTGGTTGGTATTAGAGACTGAGGTTTATTTAGTTCGGTTAACATTTCTGTGGCTGTATTGTAGCGATCGCTCAAATTTTCTTCTATGGCTCTACTTAAAATATTGCTAAATTCTGAGTTAATATTCGGTACGTCTTTGCGCCAGGAAAATGGATCTATGGGTAGTTGGTTGCTGAGGAGATAAATTGCTGTTAGCCCTAAACTATATATATCACTAGCATGGGTGGGTTGACCTTTTTTTTGTTCGGGAGAAATAAACCCTGGAGTTCCAATACCGAGGACGGTATAAGGTGTCTTTTGGTTAACTATGGTGTAAATTTCTTTGACTATACCGAAGTCTATTAATATGGGTAATTTTTCTCTGTTGACCATGATATTACTGGGTTTAATATCTCGGTGAATTATTTGATTTTTTTGCAGAAATTCGAGTACTGGCAATATTTTTATTAGTATATCTTTCACTTCTGATTCTGTCAGTTTGCCTTGTTTTTCAAGCCTTTCTTGGAGGTTACCTCCTGCTATCCATTCTTGAATTAAATAAAATTGATTATTTTCTGAAAAATAGCTGTATAAGTCTGGAATTTGTGGGTGGTTTCCTAGTCTTTCTAAAATTTTTGCTTCTTGTTGAAATCTTTGTTCTAATTGTTTTTTTAATTGGGGGTTGTAGGAGCTTTTAAGTTGTTTGATTAAACATAGACGGTTAAAGTTTTTGGTGTCTTTTCCCTGGAATGTTATGCTTAAGTTGGTCTCGTGTAATTTGTTAATAATTTGGTATCGGTTGTCTAGAAGTTGGTTTTTGGTCATTGGTCTTTGGGGTTGGTGCTTAGAGAGCGATCGCTTTTGGGAATGGGATATTTACAGCTGACGCAGAACTACTATATCTAGTAAGGGTTAAGGGGGGTTAGTTACTCCATAGAGATCGTACTATATTTTCATGTTTTGCGTAAGTGTTGGTTTATATAATAGCTGGTAATAATTTCTAGGGGTGAGGAGAGGCCTAATAACCTATTATGTGGCAGGTGTCTGGTTTCAGGTGGCAGGTGGTAGGGTTGAATTTCTACTAAGGTTCATTGGTGCTTTTATTTATTTAATGTAGGCGGCAGGTCTCAGGTTTCAGGCGGCAGGTGGTAGGGTTGAATTTCTACTAAGGTTCATTGGTGCTTTTATTTATTTA
>ENA-UENX01000631-UENX01000631.1-marine-metagenome-genome-assembly--contig:-NODE-631-length-10825-cov-240.800408_pt1 | contig 10825 bp, 7 predicted proteins | sample MGYA00237875_ERZ529327 | MGnify/ENA primary metagenome ERZ529327 (study PRJEB26372, sample SAMN05368347) | marine metagenome | biome: cultured habitat; feature: ocean water; material: water; isolation...
TAACAGTTATTATCTAACAGTTTCCAGCGTCTTTATATTTTCTGTTATCTCTTCCTATTGAGCCTAAAAATATCAACTTTTTGGTAATAAGTTTAAAGGAATTTTCACTTGATTTTCCCTATTCCCTATCAAGCAATAGAAAAATTTACTGATTTCTTATTTATTCCTAAAGACGATAAAATTAGATGTAGAAAAAAGTGAATTTTCTGATGTAAAATTAAAGCTAACCAGTAATTTAATGAGTCTGGGATCTATTTTGAATAGATTAAAGTATGATCAGTAGGTTTTGTTCTATTTTTTATTATCAATTTCCTGGTTTAATTTTTTTTTACTAGATAAATTAGTCTTTGATTTATGGATAGGAGAATTGTAAACTTGGAAAAAATAAATAGTATTTACCTTATTCCTTATCCTTTATAAAAAATGAGGTCAAAAAAATGAATGTAATTCAAACAGAAATTCCTGAAGTATTATTAATAGAGCCAAAAGTTTTTGGAGACGAACGTGGCTTTTTTATGGAGAGTTTTAATCAACGTAATTTTTCCGAAAAAACAGGAGTAAATCTCGAATTTGTGCAAGATAATCATTCTCGTTATAGTGAAGGTTTACTTCGAGCTTTGCATTATCAAATTCAACAAGCTTAAGGTAAATTATTAAGAGTAGTTTTGGGAGAAATATTTGATGTTGCTATAGACATTCGGAAAAATTCTCCTAATTTTGGTAAGTTGGGTAGGTGCTGTTTAAGTGCAGAAAATAAACGACAACTTTGGGTGCCTCCTGGTTTTGCTCATGGTTTTTTTGTAGTGTCTGAAACTGCGGATGTTTTGTATAAAACTACTGATTATTATGCACCTGAATATGAGCGTTCAATTCTGTGGAATGATTCAGAAATTGGGATTAGTTGGCCAATAAATGGAATTGAGGTAAAATTGTCTCAAAAAGATAAAGATGGTACAACTTTGAAAGAGGCTGATTTGATGTAAATACTCTACAAAAGGGATTTACTTAAGTCTACGCTTTATAAGTTTTATAAATAGTATTGCAATAGTAGTGCTATATTTTATCTTCCTTATTCTATGAAATTAAATTAACTGAAGTCAAAAAAATGAATGTAATTGAAACATAAATTCCTGAAGTATTATTAATATAACTAAAAGTTTTTGGAGACGAATATGGCTTTTTTATGGAGAGTTTTAATTAACGTAATTTTTCCAAAAAAACAGGAGTAAATCTCGAATTTGTGCAAGATAATCATTCTCGTTATAGTGAAGGTTTACTTCGAGCTTTGCATTATCAAATTCAACAAGCTTAAGGTAAATTATTAAGAGTAGTTTTGGGAGAAATATTTGATGTTGCTATAGACATTCGGAAAAATTCTCCTAATTTTGGTAAGTTGGGTAGGTGCTGTTTAAGTGCAGAAAATAAACGACAACTTTGGGTGCCCCCTGGTTTTGCTCATGGTTTTTTAGTAGTGTCTGAAACTGCGGATGTTTTGTATAAGATTACTAATTATTCTGTACCTCAATATGAGGGTTTAATTCTAAGGTAAAAGCCAAAAGCAAAAGAAAAAATTATGCTCATAAATATGGTTTATTTTGTTAGGTAAGAGAGTGTTATTATGTTTTTTATATTTTAATTTTAGGTGATTATTATGAGTAAGTAACACGATAGTGTTGATGATTTGATATATTTTCTATAATTACTACTAGATTATACTTTTCTACTTTTTTCTCAGTTAATTTTTTATTTAAATAAGGATGATATATTTAGATATATTTTAACGACTGAGTCAAATATAGAGAATAATTAATCAGAAGCACTAAAGGGAATTTTCTTATATACAGATGTAGATAGAGATATAGTTAATTATACAAGAGATAATTTTCAGGAATTTGATTAGTTAACTGGAAATTAGTAAAATATACATATTAGAAAAAACTCAGTCTAACCTTGAATAACTCAGAAAGTATTGGCAGCCAATTCTTTATTCAGAGTTGTATGAAAAGTTTTTTTAAGTATATGGTTATTTAAAACTCAATTATTTAATAGAAACGAATCCTAATATCTAGGTAGATAACTAGATATTCTGCTCGGAGAATTATCTTGTTGAGTCTTATTACTACCATGAACAGATGTATATGTTTTATAAAATTGATTATTCCTATTCAAGAAGTATCAGCTAGTTATTTTAGAAAAATATTTTTGACTTGAGAACAGATAGTTAAGCAAGGAGAGTAAAAAAATAAATATGAAGCCATAACAATCAGATATTAGCAACTTGATAGAATACTTAGATAAAAAAAATCGGAGGAAAATAAAAAAGAAAAACATCTAAATATTAACCATAATAACTATTTAACTACTGAACCAAAATAATCATTAAAATAAGTGGCAAAAAAATTAAATTTTACTACAAAAATATCAAAAATAGACTTTGCCTAAAACTAGACTAATTACTTATAAATTGCTACTCATCCAATTAAATAAATTCAAAAATATGCTTCTATAAAATTATGAATAATTACAATTGATAAAAATCTTAAAATAAGCTTTTACAAAAAATAGATCCCTCTCCCAGTTAATATTATCATGGAGCCAATAGAAGGTTGAAGTTATGCTAATTAAAGAATAGAATAGGGAGTTAAAACTCTAAGCTAAAAATCATTTTTTTCAAATCTAATCAAAATAAAATCGAAAAATTTAACTGAAACTTAGTCACGAAAAATTACCAATGAAAATCTTATTAACAGGTATTAACGGACAACTAGGAAACCAGCTACAAACACCTCTCAAAAAAATAGGAGAAGTATCAGTAGTGGGGCGAGAAAACTTAGACCTAGCAGACTCCAATGCTATCTCCCAACTTATAGGCCAAGTTCAACCAGAACTAATTATCAATGCTGCAGCTTATACAGCAGTTGACAAATCTGAAAAGGAACCAGAATTAGCTGATGCTGTCAATAGGATCGCTCCTGGAATTATGGCAAAAGAGGCAAAAAAGTTGGGGGCAACCTTAATACACATTTCCACCGACTATGTTTTTGATGGTAGTCAAAGCAGGCCCTACACAGAAACCGACTTGACTAACCCCCTCGGAATTTATGGTAAATCTAAGTTAGCTGGAGAAGAGGCAATTCGAGAAACAGAAGTTAATCATATTATTATCAGAACAGCTTGGGTCTATGGAGCCTATGGAAAAGGTAACTTTGTCAAAACTATGTTGCGCTTAGGTAAGGATAGAGAAGAATTAAGGGTTGTCTATGATCAGGTCGGTTGCCCAACTTGGACTGGAGACTTAGCAGAGGCGATCGCTCAAATTATTCCTCATCTTAATTCCCAAACTTATGGAACTTATCACTATACAAATAGTGGAGCTATTAGTTGGTATGATTTTGCTATGGCTATTTTTGAGGAAGCAAAAAAACTGGGTTTTCCTTTAGAGGTAAAACGAGTAGTTCCCATTACTACTGCCGAGTATCCAACTCCAGCAAAACGACCTGCCTTTTCAGTTTTGAATAGTGGCAAAATTTCAAAAGTTTTGGGAAACCATCCTCCATACTGGTTAAATAGTTTGAGGCAAATGTTAAAGCAGTTAGCTGCTGTAACCAATTAACAATTTGACAGCTAGAATTTTTGTGATTTAAATTTGGAGCTAATGAATACTATTGCTACTCCGTCTCCTTGGATAAAAATCTTTCAACCTTGTCCTCAACCTCAACTACGTTTATTCTGTTTTCACCCTTCTGCTGCTGGTGCTACTCTTTTTCGCCTCTGGGGAAAATACTTGCCTTCAAATATAGAGGTCTGCGCTATACAACTACCAGGAAGGGAAACTCGAATCAAAGAAACCCTGATTACCAAATGGGATGACCTCTTATCTCCATTAATTCAAGAATTACAACCCCTAATTACAGAATACCCCTTTGTATTTTTCGGGCATAGTCTCGGCGCATTAATAAGTTTTGAAGTAGTTCGTCAACTACGCAGGCAAAAACTTCCTATTCCTAAATATATGTTTGTTTCTGGTCGTCGCCCTCCTCATATTCCTATTGATAACCTACGTCATCAAGCACCTAATCCGATCTTAATTTCCATATTGCGTGAATACGGTGGTACCCCTGAGGCAGTCCTGCAAAACCAAGACTTAATGGAATTATTTTTACCTATTTTGCGAGCTGACTTTACCCTCAATGAAAAATATATTTATTTTCCTGAAGCACCCTTTGAGTTTCCTATCGTTGCTTTTAGAGGTACAGATGATATAGAAGTTAGTAAGCAAAAGTTATCTCAATGGGAACAGCATACTATTAGTAACTTTGCCTTACATGAATTTCCAGGAGGTCATATGTTTTTCCAACAACAACCAAAAGTTTTAATTGAGGCAATCTTAAAATTTATATGAGATAATTATGTAAGTATTCAGCCCTCAGCTATCAGCTAGAAGGAGAAATTAGCCTCCCAGAAGAATTAAAAGTCTGATAGGAAAAAAATGATTAGCTTTATTTATATTTTTCCCAGCATGACCTAGGAAAAGCGCTCAAGCTGACTGCTAATAGCTGAATGCTTATATAATTTTAGGGAACAGTTATTAGTTATCAGTTATCAGTGCCTCCAGCTTAAAATTAATCTCTTTCCTTACTTCTTATTTTCTATTCCCTAAAGTTCTAAAATTTTGTACCTCCAATACTTGCAAAACGGCTGTAGATATATGATACTTTTGTTTGCTGAGGATAACCAAGTTTTAAAATATTTTCAATGAAAATTTCTAATTACTTAAAATTGAGCAGATTACTTATTTTTATCCTATCAAATATCTGTAATTTTTATTCCTCAAGTATGGCTGATGAACTTTCTTTAATAGAGAGATAGAGCCCTTAAATTTTTGTCAAAAATGATGAAGTAGGTTCAGTTAATTGGATTAATAATAAAAAAAAATTATAATCCCTAAAATTAGTCAAAAAAGGTAAATTTACTATCCTTGATAATGGTTATCAAAGTTATGCTCCGGTATTTGGCAAACGTAATTGGAAATTAATAATTCCCGGTCTACTAAACTATAAATTATCCGGAGGAAATGAAGTTATTGCTCATCATGAGTATGTGGTTACTGAGTTAGGTAAAGTTGGTAATCAATTTGATAGTTTAGGTTATATTGGCGTCAATACTTATCAAAGAAAATATTTTGATAATGGTAACTTTTTAGAATACTTTGGAACACCCTATGGTTTCAATAAATTGGGAGTAGAAAAAATTGGAGAGTTAGAGTATGTCACTAGGAGAGTGTTGTTAAATATTGATGCTTATTGAGGATTTGAAAGTTTACCAATTCCCCAAGGTAATGGTAATAATTCCTGGATCATTATTACCATTAATCATAATTAAAGGAGCAATAAAAAAAAGCAAAAAATAGCTCGAATAAAATAATAGAATATAGTTATTTTTTACACAGGTAATAGTAATTACTGGGGAAAAGAATGGGATAGTCTGATTCCTTAAAAAAAAGCCAAAAATAGTCAAATATTTAATTATGGAAGGCTTAGACCTGATATTAATAGCCGTCGTTATTTATCTACCTTAAAAATAGTGATGGTAGGGTCAGATATTTGGGGAACTGAAGCTATTTCTGCTGAAGACTTAAATCGACCTTTTGACTTTCATATAGAATGTGGTTAAACACGGGATTATTAATTTTAATGACTTGGATATTAGTCAATTAATAGAGGATAAAGTTGGCAAATTTATCTTTGTTTTTGTACTTCTAACAATGAAAGAGGTAACAGGTTCACCAGGTAATTATATTACTATTTATTAATGGAAGGCTTAGACCTGATATTAATAGCCGTCGTTATTTATCTACCTTAAAAATAGTGATGGTAGGGTCAGATATTTGGGGAACTGAAGCTATTTCTGCTGAAGACTTAAATCGACCTTTTGACTTTCATATAGAATGTGGTTAAACACGGGATTATTAATTTTAATGACTTGGATATTAGTCAATTAATAGAGGATAAAGTTGGCAAATTTATCTTTGTTTTTGTACTTCTAACAATGAAAGAGGTAACAGGTTCACCAGGTAATTATATTACTATTTATTAGTAGCTGTACCAGAAATATTTTGTGTCTTTAATTATTAGTATTTGGTCTACAGGTATTATTTTGTAAGGAAGTAATACTATACCTCGACTGAGGGAAAATTAAAATTTATCCTCAAAGCTAAAATTTACTTGTTAATAGCTGAATTCTTATCTTTTATGCCGAGGATAATAATTTTTTGTGACAAATTTAGACACGTTAGAGACAAGCTTCCTATCTTTAAAGTTAAGCTATTTAATTCATTAAAAGATTTAGCAAAAGTAGAAAGGCTAATTAGTAGATATCAAGAAATAGATCAGATTCATGGATACTGCTCTGACGAGAATAATTACTGCCTTTGGAGGATAAAAGTTTGAAAATAAAAATTATCCCTATATTCAAAATTAGGATAGACAGTTCATAAATCAGGGTAAATAAAGAGTCTGAAAAAAACTTGGTGTTTTATTAGTAGTAAAGTGTTATATTAGTAAGATGTTATACTCAGAAATATTTTTGCCATAAATCAAAGAAAATTTGTTAATATAAAACAAGTAAGTTGCTTGAAGAACGTAATTTTTAATGAAGATAAACCGCAAATAAAAGAGTTACAAAAAAGTCTAAACATTTCACTTTTGTACATAATAATCATGAATGTTTACTGAGGTTTTACTTTCAAATAAATAAAACAAGGAATATATTGGTTTGAAAATAATAGGGGTAAAATTTTAAGACTCTCTACTTAAATAGACAATAAAATATATTTTCAGTAAAAATTTAGGTGATAAAAAAATGATAATAAAACGACAATATTTTGTTTTAACTCTAGGAGCATAATTTTTTAGTCTCAAAAAATAGAAAAAGTTATTTTCTCTGTAAAATCCAAATAAATTAAATTCAAATTTATCAATATTAGGGTCAAAAATAAAAATTTTTTCCCGAAGTTGACTACTAATTTTGGAGAAGGAAAACCTCCTAGTTAAAAAAGGGAGTAATTAGAAAAAAATTATCCACAAAATCTCTTTGACAGACCACTAGTCAAGTCTATTCTTTTTTCAAACATTCTAAGTAGCATAACAAAGATTAACCTGTTTCAAATTAATCTGTAAATCTGTGGCAAAATTCCTGTCTTGTATTCCTATTTATGTTAGCAAAAAAAAAATCAGAAGTTAATTTTATAATCCTCACAATTATCACAATTCTACTACCTGCTTTTTATGTACTTTTTATGATATCAAAGGCGGGAGAATTACTAAATTTCGATTATTGGTGGATGATTAAAAATATCTATTCTATAGATGGTTTCTCCACTAATATTTTTGACTGGATCTTTCGGGCAAATGAACATTTTGTCTTAATTCCTGCCATAATTTATGCCCTGAATATTGTTATTACTAAAGGTTCCAATATTGGGTTATGTCTAACTACATTTTTCCTAGCTTGTGTTCAGGGAATTTTATTAAAAATCTTAGTACCTAATACTCTCAAAAAACATCGTCCGATACTTTTCTTACTAATTTTATTTATCTCAGTTTTTAACTTTACCCCTGCTGCTGCTCATAACTGGATGCGCGGATATAGTGGAGTACATTGGGTAATTGCTAATTTATTTGTCATTGCCTCAATTTTTTGCGTCAAAAAATTACTAGAATCTCAACAAAATAGATTTGCTATTACTAGTATAACCTTGGGAATTTTAGGATGTATTAGTTATAGTACCGCTCTAGGAATTTGGCCTATATTATGTGGAGTTGCCATTCTATATAAATTGCCAAAAAAGTTGACTTTCTCTTATCTATTTTTTTCTGTTTTAGTAATAGGTATTTATTTTATCACCTACACAACACCCTCTCATCATCCCTCATTATCTAAACTGAATTTTCTTGATATAGTTACTTACATTCCTATTTATTTAGGAGCAATTTTTACTCATAATATTTCCCTGGCTTTGGCAATAGGTTGGGTAGGATTAGTTTTAGCAGGAATATTTTTAATTTATTGGTTATTTATAATTTATCCTCAAGATTGGTTGCCCTGGTTATCAATAATAATTTATACTTTGGGTACTGCTTTGATGGCTGCTGTTAGTCGTTCTGGGTTTGGAATAGAACAAGCGATCGCTTCTCGTTACGGAACCCTACCTGCTCTATTCTGGTTAAGTCTAATTATTCTGATTTTTTTATGGTTAAAACAACAACAATTTACCCCAAGAAGACAATGGTATTTTGTTGCTCCATTAGTGGCACTTTTGACTATTTTGATTATATTAATGTATCGAGTAGGTACAGAAACTTTTAAAGAAATTGCTCATCGGGCAACTTTTCAACCTTTAGTAGCATTATCCTTACAAATAGGAGTTTTAGATCCGACTTTAATTCAAGAGAAAGTTGGTAACCGACCTGCTGCTTTTTTAGGGTTAGTAGATGCTTTGAAATCTGATAGTTTAGTACCTTTTAATCGAGATATAAAAAAGGATAATTTTTGTGCTAATTTGGATGAGAAAATTAATTCTAATTTATTAACTGGAAAACTGCCAGAAAATTGGCAGGGATATTTTGATAATGTGACTAAATTTTCTCCAACTACAGCAAGAGTAAATGGATGGGTTAGTAAAGTTAAAAGTAAACTCCCCTCTTACTCTTCCCAAGCTAGGAAGTCAGACCCACTATTACCTCCTTCAAACTGGGAAGTAAAAAGTCAAGAGAATGTTCAGATTAAATGTATTGCTATTTTGAATCAAGAAAATGTAGTAAAAGGTTTTGGAATGTCTGGTTTTCCTCGTGCTGATGTAGCAAATTTATTAGGAGCAGAATATGAATTTTCAGGTTGGAAAGGATATATTGAGGTCAAAAGTGAAAAGTCAAAACTCGAAAGTCAAGAGAATGTTCAAATCTCAGCCAAGGAAATTCTAACAGCTTATGTTAAGTTGAAAAATCGTCAAGATTGGATAGCTTTAACAAATAAACATAGTTTTGATGGTGGTAGTGCATTATAATGGTAGTCTATTGTAATTATTTTGGTTAGCTACAACAATACTGGGAGTATCTGGCTCCCTTGTCTAATGTTGTTAATCCTGATTTTCAATTACTAGAACAATCCTAAATAGAAAAATTTATGCTTATGTCATAGTATTTTTTTCACAAATAATTTACGGTTTATATACGCATAACTACCGTTTTAATAAGTATAAAAAGTCGTCAATATAGTTTTGAAAATTATAATTTAAGATTGAATAATAGACTTTTACGAAAATCAAAAATAAAATTAACTATGAACCAGAAATTATTAATTAATTCTCTGTATTTCCTATTACCAATTCCCTCTTATTTATTTTATGGAGATATTTAATATATACCTCAGTTTTGTAATTCCTGTTTATAATGAAGAAGTTACAATCAAACCCTTGTTTGAGAGAATTTTGGATGTAATGAATTTAGGAAAAATTGATAATTATGAAATCATTTTTGTGGATGATGGTAGTAGCGATCGCTCTTGGATAGAGATTAATAAATTAATCAAAAAACACCCCCGTCAAGTCAAAGGAATTAGATTAAGAAGAAACTTTGGTAAATCTTCTGCTTTATCTGCTGGATTTAAAAAAACTAGAGGAAATATTATCTTTACTTTAGACGCAGACTTACAAGATGATCCTGCGGAAATACCTAAATTTTTGGAAAAGTTAGAGTCAGGATATGATTTAGTTTCTGGATGGCGAAAACATCGTAATGACCCTCTTTCTAAAACATTACCCTCGAAATTATTTAATGGAGTTACATCGGTTTTAACTGGAGTCAAATTACATGATTTTAATTGTGGCTTAAAAGCTTATAAAAAAGAGGTATTAGATTGTATAAAGGTCTATGGAGAATTACATCGTTATATTCCGGTATTAGCTCATAGTTTAGGATTTAAAATTACTGAAGTAGTTGTAGAACATCATAGTCGTACAAAGGGTAAATCCAAGTATGGTTTAGAACGTTATACTCGTGGATTTATTGATCTATTAACAGTTTTAGTAACTACTTATTATTTACATAAACCAGGTCATTTGTTTGGTAGTTTAGGATTATTATTTGGTGTTATAGGAATGACATCTTTGGGATATTTAATTGTACTTTGGTTTATGGAGATTCGACCGATAGGTAATCGCCCTTTATTTTTATTTGGAATTTTGTGTATTATTCTTTCTGTACAGTTAATATCTTTAGGAATTTTGGCAGAATTAATTACTAAAAATGTAGATGATAATTATGTGGATAAACAAATTTGTGAATTTATTGAAGAAGAGTAGGTTTGAGGTGGTAGATTTTTATGATACTACCAAGTATATTAGGTTCAGTAAATAAACCTAATACTAATGTTAATATGTTTTTGTTATACTTTGTTGAGTGAAAGAGTAGAGGAGTAGAGGAGCGGGGGAGTGATAAAAAGTAAGAACAATTAGGTCTGGCTGAGTAAATATAGAATCCTGATATATCATCAGTTCCAGAGCTCTCATGCATGGAAAAAAATACCAAACAATACCCTTCAATTATTTTTGCTGACTTTGGTGTATTCATTACCTGAAGAGGGAAAAATGCAGATAATGTCTAGGTTTTAGATTTTAGATAAATAATTTACTTAATAGTATTTATTGATGTTTTATTCATCTCAAACGTCTTAGTTATTAGATTTTAGATAAATAATTTACTTAATAGTATTTATTGATGTTTTATTCATCTCAAACGTCTTAGTTATTAGATTTTAGATAAATAAT